>ERZ1047472.2209-NODE-2209-length-14026-cov-5.381576_pt1 | contig 14026 bp, 15 predicted proteins | sample MGYA00383095_ERZ1047472 | MGnify/ENA primary metagenome ERZ1047472 (study PRJEB29581, sample SAMEA5548365) | metagenome | biome: marine; feature: coastal; material: water | depth 1 m | study: Short-term variability in the microbial, nano- and picoplankton...
GATGGCACCCGGCGGCAACCTGAATGCGTACATTCAGGGCACTGCGACCGTGCCTATGCTAACCATTGATGAAGAGCGCGCCCTGGGTGAAGCCCTCTATTACGAGGAAGACCTCGACGCAGCACGTCGCATGGTTATGGCTCATCTGCGCTTTGTGGTGCATATTGCCCGCTCATACAATGGTTATGGACTGCCGCTGGCTGATCTTATCCAAGAGGGCAATGTAGGCTTGATGAAGGCGGTTCGACGTTTCAATCCTGAAAAAGGCGTGCGCCTGGTCTCCTTTGCGGTGCACTGGATCAAAGCCGAAATTCATGAGTTTATCCTGCGTAACTGGCGGATTGTCAAAATTGCCACTACCAAGGCCCAGCGCAAGTTATTCTTTAACCTGCGCAGTGCCAAGAAACAACTGCAGTGGCTGACAGCTGACGAAGCACAGGCGGTTGCCGAAGATCTCGGGGTTCAGGTTAAAGATGTGATGGATATGGAGATGCGTCTGACCGCGCGCGATTCAGCCTTTGACGCACCCAGCGACGATGATGATGACAGCAATTCATATGCGCCGGTCTATTTCCTCGAAGACAAGAGCGCCGACCCGGCAGAGCTCGCCGAAAATGATGATTGGGAAGGCGATAGCAATGCCCGACTGGCGGAGGCGGTGAACAATCTCGATGATCGCAGTCGGGATATCCTCAGCCGCCGCTGGTTAAGTGATCAGAAGGCGACACTGCATGAGCTGGCCGCTGAATATGGTGTTTCCGCTGAGCGCATTCGTCAGCTGGAAAAGAACGCGATGAAAAAAATGCGCGGGTTAATGGAAGCCTAAAGTAACTACTTGAGAAGCTGATTTAAAGAGATTAAAAGCCGCTCCAAGCGGCTTTTTTATTGCTATGGATAAACCGCTCTGGATAAAAATAACCGCAGTTTGCGGCGCGCTGGCTGTGGCACTGGGAGCTTTTGGCGCTCATGGCCTAAAGTCCCATCTATCCCCTGCACTGTTGCAGACCTACCAGACTGCCGTTCAGTACCACTTTTTTCATACTCTGGCACTTCTGGCAATTATCAACCTGCCGCTCAGCGAGCGCCTGCTGCAGTGGGTCGCGCGGTGCTTTCTGCTGGGTATAATTCTCTTTTCCGGATCCCTTTACGCCCTCGCCCTAACCAGCATTAGTGCATTCGGAATATTGACTCCACTTGGCGGCTGCGCATTTATTGGCGGCTGGCTGCTATTGATCACTACCAAAAAGCCCCAAAAATAATGGAAATTAAACCCGAGTACCGTAAAAAATCGATCCGCAGCTATGTCGTTCGCGCCGGACGAATGACCGAAGGCCAGCGCAACGCCTTTGAAACCAGTTGGCCGTTTTATGGTTTAAAGCTGGATGACGGCCAAATTAATGCCGAGGAAATTTTTGGCCGAGTGGCGCCCCTGGTAGTCGAGATAGGCTTTGGTATGGGTGATTCGCTACTGGAGATGGTCAGTGCTGAGCCGGATAAGGACTTTATAGGGATCGAAGTTCACCCGCCAGGTGTTGGCCGGTTGATTAACAGCGCCAGACTCGAGGCATTGCCAAATCTGCGCGTCTATCTCGCCGATGCCAACGATGTACTCAACGAATGTATCCCGACGAATAGTGTCCATCGGCTGCAACTTTATTTTCCCGATCCCTGGCATAAGAAGAAGCACAACAAACGTCGCATCGTGCAGACGGAATTTATTCAGCTAATTCGCCAGAAGCTTGAGCTACAGGGCACGCTTCATATGGCAACAGATTGGCAACACTATGCCGAGCAGATGCTTGAAGTGATGGAGGAGGCGCCGGGCTTTAACAACTGTGTTGGCGAGCAGCAATACTCGGAGCGTCCCGAGTACCGACCGCTAACCAAATTTGAAAAGCGTGGAGAGCGTCTGGGTCATGGAGTTTGGGATTTACTCTACAGTAAAATTGATTAGTCGCTCCACGCAGGTAAATAGCTTAGAATTCGGGCGACCATTGTTACCCGTTCAATTGTGTTTATTAAAAGTCGCGGCTAAGCTGCCGCACCCATTGTTAAGGAAAATAGTATGAAGATCGTAAAAATATTACCCGTGGCTATGCTGATGGCACTGGCTGCTTGCGAGCAACCCGCTGACACAGCCCCAGAGGCTGCAGCAACGTCTGAGTTGAGCACCCTGGAGCAGAAAGTCAGCTACCTGATGGGCATGCAGAATGCCGCCAGCACTGCTGCTATTGAGCTCGATAAGGCCGCTTATGACTATGGTTTCTCCGATGGCCTGGCTGGCAACCAGCCAGCGATGAGTGAAGAGGTTATTGCTGAAACTGTTGCCGAATTCCAAGCACAAATGACCGCTAAACAGGAAGAACAGCAGAAGCAGGCCGCTGAATCAATGGCTGTGGCTGCGGAGGCTAACCTCAAGGAGGGCTCAGAGTTTCTCGCAGCCAATGGTGCTAAAGAGGGCGTGGTAACAACTGAGAGTGGTCTGCAGTACAAGATTATTACGGCGGGTGACGGCGCTGTCCCGTCGACGGAAAGCGTTGTCGAAGTTCACTATGCCGGTCGCCTGCTAGACGGTACAGAATTTGACAGCTCGATCAAACGCGGCGTTCCAGCGCAGTTTGGCGTGACTCAAGTGATTGCCGGTTGGACAGAGGCTCTGCAGCTAATGCCAGAGGGCTCAAAGTGGGAGCTGTATATTCCTGCTGGTCTGGCCTATGGTCCCGGAGGAACGGGCCCAATTGGACCCAACCAGACACTGATCTTTGAAGTGGAACTGTTAAAAGCCAATATCGACACTGAGGGTCAGTAGAGCATTGGCATTTACCAGCAATAAAAAAGCCCCGACTTGTCGGGGCTTTTTTGTATCTGCTTACTGTAGCGTTCTTTGCCCTCAGGCGGACTGCGGAGACTGCTCAAGCTGATAGAGATGGGCGCTGTGCAGAACCTCAATCATCTTGTCTTCGCACTCAAACCGCAACTCCAGTGTTTCACCCACAGCTGAGAGATCGACAGACAGGCTGTCGAGATCATCAGTCTCAAGGTATTTGTCGTTGAAATCGAGAACAGCTTCGGTTGATGGCTGAATTTTGCTCATCAAATCGGCACCCACCCTAAGGCCGTCTTTGTCACTAAAGGCCTGGGCCTCCTTGACGAGCTGTTCGTAGACCTCGAAATGCCCAACCGACACGTAATCTACCATCACTTCGCAAAAGTCTTTTAGTTTTTCGCCATGGTTTTTATTAGCACTGTCGAAATCGTGGATTTCAATCAGATCACAGTACTTAACCAGTAACTCGCGGCGTTCGTCTAACCAGCGGTCGACGATATCACTAACGCCGCCCCAATGTGATTTTAATGTTTGCAGATCTTCTAACATATGCTCCTAGCCTCATCACTCCCTAATGGACATACAGTTTACTTTGTTTTTGTGCCAAGAATAAATACTTAGGCAAAGAAAAAAGCTGACCGGCCAGACTCAGAGAGCAACGTTAAGGCACATGATGCTGGTGAATACCGCAACAATTTACCTGCGTAATAATTGAAAAACAGCGACGCCAGCAAAGCCGATAAAGCTCAGCAGCACCCACCCAGGCATACTTAGGCCGAGCAGTTGCCACTGCACTTCCGCACAGTTGCCATCGCCCCGCAGTAGCATTGAAATGGCCTCAGAAGCAGAAAAGGCATCGAACAGGTAATCAACCGGCGGCCCGCAGGCGGGGACCTTGCTCTCAGGCAGATTTTGCAGCCACAGCTGTTTTATTGAGAAGTAACTGCCAACGGTGGCAGTTGCAACAATCAGGGACATATAGATTTTCTGGCCCTGGACGTGAGGATTATGTAGCGCTGAAACAAGGAAAATCACCCCCACAGCAATGACAAATACCCGCTGGGTAATGCACAGGTAGCAGGGTTCAAGTCCCAGATAATTCTGGAAGTAGAGGATCGCAATAGCAATAAGCGCGGCACAGGCGCCGGCCATTAAGAAATTGATTGTTCGATTATCGGGCAGATTCACGGTTAGCTCCCAATGAATTATCTAGGTTTTCAGGATGTCGCGGTGGTAGTAGGCGGCGAGAAAATCATCAAACGAGAGCGTCTCTGAGGCCTCAATTTGCTGTTGATCCAGCTGGGATTTTGCCGCCAGTTGCTGGTACTTTTTAACCACCTGTGGCGCGAGCTTTTCGCTGCGGAAATACTCGCGGTGCTCAACAGCTTTGCGCATCGCCATACGGTAATAGGTCTCGTTGTGCTCCTGCATCTCACGGAGTAGCAAAGCCGCTGGCGTCAATCTGTTATTCTGTAAACGTTCTGCCATTCTGGCAAGACTGGCCTGAAATTCATCGCTGCTATTGGCCCTGTCGAGCAGGGCTGCCACCGACTGCATTTCCGCAACCAATTCTAAACCCCAGTCCACCAGTTTACGCTGCTTGTCGCCGTCGACCAGCTCAAGGTCGGGGTTGCGTCCATCGGCGACTGTGCGACGCTGATTCTCGGTGATCTGTCGATACTCGCTATTATTGGTTTTAGGGCTCTCCTTCAGCAGGCAGAACAGCAAAAAAGTATCCAGAAAACGAATCGTCTCTCTATCGATACCGCAGGCCGCCAGGGGATTTAAATCTACGCAGCGCACCTCGATATACTCGACACCAGAGTTGTGAAGGGCTTCGAGAGGGGTTTCGCCGGAGGCGGCAGTTCGCTTGGGCCGAATCGGGCTGTAAAATTCATTTTCAATCTGCAGCAAATTGGTCGTTAACTGCTGATAATTGCCTTGGCTATCTTTTAACCCCAGATGTTCATAGGGTTGATAGGGCGTTTCAAGAGCCCCCTTTAGGGTTCGGGTGTACTGATCAATATCGTTGTAGCAAACAACCAGTGAACTCTGCGCATCACTCTGATAGCCCAGGTTTCCCATGCGCAGCGAGGTGGCATAGGGCTTGTGCAGGCTGTGATTATCATTGCCGACCGGCACCAGATCGTGGTCGCGGTTGCGCACAAAACTCTTGCACACTGCAGGCGCCGCACCAAACAGGTAGAGCAGCAGCCAGAAGTAGCGGCGGAAATTGCGAATTAGGGCAAAGTAGCCTTCAGTTTTGTAATCCTGCAGGGACTGGCTGTTATTATCATCGGCCTGCAGTGCCTGCCAGAGTTTGTCGGGAATAGAGAAATTGTAGTGAATACCGGCGATGGTCTGCATCAGGCGACCGTAGCGATGCCCCAGGCCAAGGCGATAGACTGTTTTCATGCGGCCAATATTGGATGTGCCGTACTCACCTACCGGGATGCTGCTATCTTCACCGAGTTGACAGGGCATGCTATTGACCCAGAGTAGCTCATCGTCGATATTTTCGTAGGTATAGCGGTGAATCTCTTCCAGCTCATTGAGCACCTCATCGACAGATGCCGAGGGCGCAGTAATAAATTCCAGCAGAGCCTCAGAGTAATCCGTGGTAATCGATGGGTGGGTTAAAGCCGAACCCAGCGCGCTGGGGTGAGGTGTTTTAGCCAACTGACCGTTGGGCTCAACCCGCAGGCTCTCTTTTTCGATACCGCGGACAATATTTCTCAGCAGCGATGACTTTTTTGTATCGTCCAGTAAGGCAAGGCGGGCTTCAAGAGACAATCGAGCGCTCCCGATTAGGCTGCGTCAGTTTGAATATTGTTAGCAGAGGCAGAATTAGAAGCAGAGGCAGCTGCAGACTCCAGAAGCATGATTGGGCGTCCTTTTTTGTCTGCCTGGCACTCGATGATCTGCGCGCGCAGATTGATATCTTTGGCGTTGAGTTCTATCAGTTGATTGAGAGCAATATCACGGTGTTCTGTGTGAAAAACCAGGGCTGCATCTGTACCATCCAACCACTCAAGATCTTTGCCTAAGATGCGTTTATCGTGATTTTTTATAATGTAGATTTTCATGCCAATTCCGTGACAGTTCGCTTTATTTACGGCACAGTGTAACTTATATCTGTAACTGATCGAAAGGGAAAAACATGATTAAAACTGCACTTGTACCCATCGCTGAGGGTAGCGAAGAACTTGAAGCGGTGACAATTATTGATGTACTGCGCAGAGCCGGTGTAGCGGTGACTGTGGCCAGCGCCAATGAAGGCAAAAACCTGCAAATTAGCGGCTCCAATGGCGTCCAAATTGTCGCTGACAAGATGTTGCACAACTGTGCTGAAAACACCTATGACCTGATTGCTGTGCCCGGGGGCATACCCGGTTCAGAACATCTTGCCGAACACCCGGTGCTGGACAGCCTGCTGCGTAAACAGGCCGAACAGAGCAAGTTGATCGGCGCGATCTGCGCCGCACCAGCACTGGTGCTGTCCAGCAAAGGCCTGCTGCGAGATAAAAATGCAACCTGCTACCCGAACTTTCAGCAAAGCCTCGAGGCAAAGGAAGTCGATGGCGAGGCGCGAGTCGTTGTGGATGGCAACTTTATCACCAGCCAGGGCCCTGGAACCGCGCTGGACTTTGCCCTGCAGCTGGTCGAGCAACTCTGCGGCGTAGTAAAGCGCGAAGAGGTCGGCGCACCAATGGTGCTTACCACCTCGGCAACGGCTTACTACTAGATACGCCAGATACGCTGATAGCCGCCCTGGCATTTACTCAGTGTCAGGGCAGTGGATGTACAGAGCCGAAAATCTCAACGGTTCTGTCCTTGATTAGCTGGACTCCTGGTGGCTGTATTCTCCGCTGGCGTACTCGTCGCGATCAGAGACCTCATAAAAGACTGCCTCATCCAACATACCCTCGCTTTTGGCCACCACCGACGTCACCGTGCTGTCGCCAGTAATATTCACCACCGTGCGCATCATATCCAGCAAGCGGTCAACACCAATAATCAGGCCGATACCCTCAACCGGCAGGCCGACCTGTTGCAGCACCATCGACAGCATAATCAACCCAACACCGGGCACGCCGGCAGTACCGATCGACGCCAGAGTTGCCGTGGCAATCACCGCCAGATACTCGGTTAGGCCCAGATCCAGTCCGTAGGCCTGAGCGATAAATACCGTCGCGACACCCTGCATAATTGCCGTGCCATCCATATTGATAGTGGCGCCCAGAGGCACAGTAAAGGAGGCTACAGAATTATCTACGCCGACGCGCTTTTCCATCACATTCATGGTCACCGGCATGGTGGCATTGCTCGACGAGGTGCTAAAGGCGAATAACATTGCCGGGCGTATATTCTTTAGCAGCGTCAGTGGATTAAGGCGGGTAAACAGGCTGAAAATACTGGTATAAACCGCCCCCGCGTGAATCAACAGCACCAGGGTAACGGTCATAAAGTACAGCGCCAGATTAAAGATCGCCGCAAAACCCTCCTCGGTAAACAGCTTGGCCAGCAGGCAGAAAACCCCAAAGGGAGCCAGATGCATAAGAATCGTCACCATGCGCATAATTACATCGTTGAAATCCTTAAATACCAAGAGAATCCCCTGGCCGGCATTGCCCGCCTGGGTAATCGCAACACCGACCAAAATTGAAAAGACAATAATCTGCAGCATGTTGCCATCGGACATCGCCTTGATTGGGTTGGTCGGAAAAATACCGATTAGCACATCTTTAAAAGAGGGCGGAACAGGCGCGCTGAACGATGCCACCGCCGCCGTATCTATCCCGACACCTGGATTGATAATGTTGGCAAATGACAGCGCCAGGGTAATCGCGATTGCCGTGGTCAGCAGATACAGCGACAGCGTTTTAAAGGCGATGCGCCCCATCTTGATATTTTCACCCATCGCCGCCGAACCACAGACCAGGGAGACAAACACCAGGGGCACCACCAGCAGTTTTAGCGAGGCAATAAAGATGCGCCCCACCACATCAAAAATATACTCCACCACCCAGGCAGTCAGGGGTCCGGAATCGCTGCCAGCATTTATCGTGTTGAGAATCAGGCCGACCACAACCCCGAGTACCATGCCGAGAATAATCTTTGATGACAGCTTCATAATGAAGTCCTTATGTTTATCATTGAGGTATCACCCCTCGCGACGACCGGTGATCCAGGCTAAAAAGCGCAGTTTAAATTCCGCAACGCGCCAAATCAGTAATATCAGGAATAATAGGTTGGCCACGGAAATAGTCAAAAAGAACTGCGGAATGCTCATCTGCACAATGCTCAGGCAGACAATACCAATAACCGCACCAGAGACCATAAACAGCGCATTGAATACATTGTTGGCGGCTATCACCCGAGCGCGCTTATTGCTCTGTGTACGCGACTGCACCATGGCATACAGAGGCACAATAAAAATACCCCCAAACAGCCCGATAGCCATCAGGTCAATAAATACCCGAAGACCGCCATCCATACCGAGAAATTGCAACGGTGTCACCGCAACAGCAGAGGGGTTGGCCAGCTGATAGGCGCCAGATGAAAAGAAAATATCAGTGCTAAACAGCGTCAAGCCCATCGCCCCGAGGGGGATAAGCCCCGGCTCCACCTGCTTGCCAGAGACCCTGGCGCAGAGAATCGAACCAATTGCCACGCCAATAATAAATGCCGCCAGCAATACCGAAATCAGGGTTGGATGCCCCTGCAACACAGTAACCGCAAAATTGGGCACCTGAGTTAAAAAGCTGCCGCCAAACAACCAAAACCAGGAGATACCCATAATGCAGTAAAACACCGTCATATTCTCGCGGGCAAAACCCAGGTTGCGCCAGGCCTCGCGAACCGGATTGAGACTGATTTTAATCTCACCGATATCCGCCGGCGCATCGGGGATCTGGCGGCTGGCGACCCAGCCGGCCAGTGCTACCACAATCGCCAGTAAACCAACCCAGATAGTACCCGTAGGGAATGTCACCAGCCAACCACCGAGCAGGGTGCCGAGCAAAATTGACACAAAGGTTCCCATACCCACTTGGGCATTGCCCGCCATCAGCTCCTCAGAAGAGAGGTGTTGCGGAATAATGGAGTATTTGATTGGGCCAAAAAACGAGGACTGCACACCGAGTGCAAAGAGAATAAACATCATCAAAGCAATATTGCTGTTATAGAGGGCATAGCAGCCGACCAGCATAATCATAATTTCGGCAAACTTAATGCGCCGAATCAGCCAGGCCTTATCGTATTTATCCGCCAGCTGACCAGCGGTGGTTGAAAACAGGAAGAAGGGCAGGATAAACAGACCGGCAGCCAGATTGGTCAGAAAGTTGGTATTTCTCGCCGCCTCGGAAACACCGTGGCTGACAATAATAACCAGCAGGGCATTTTTGAACAGATTGTCATTGAAGGCACCCAGAAACTGGGTAGTAAAGAAGGGCAAAAACCGCCGCTGGGTAAAGAGATAAAACTGCCCCTGTTGTCTGTCCACAGCTGTGCCCCCGGTTATTGTTATCGATTATTGGCCACTGTTATGCAGTTCATCTTACCCTAGTCATCGCGAGAAAGATGCGCCAGTGATGCGGCATTTTTTTCCCAATTTTGGCCATCGAAAATATCCACATCCAGAGAATCAATGTGGGTGCGCTCAACACAGCGCAAATTAACGCTGTAGCCATCTGGATTTGAGCGCGGCGTATAGAAGGGTTTGATGCCACATACTTTGCAGAAAGTATGCTTCGCACCCCCGGTATTAAAAGTGTAAGTGGTGATTGACTCGCCACCGCAGATCAAGCGAAACCGCGAAGCCGGAACAATCATTTGATCGCCGCCGCTCTTGTAGCAGATAGAACAGTTGCAGGCATGGGCATGCAGATGACTGGGAGCATCCACCTCAAACTGAATTGCAGCGCAGTGACAAGCGCCCTTATGGGTTTTCAATTCGGACATATTTGTACCCCGCTATTTATAATTGTTTGACTGATTATAAGTACTGTTTTGCAAAATTGGGGGATTTATTGACCGCAGATGAGGAAGGCTAGCGAGCAATATCAACGCTGAGGACCGTTGTTTTGCGGCTTCCGGAATGTCTTCGAAGTGAATCACCAAAGCTACAGATCTCGACAAAGCCCGCCTTGCGCATCATGCCCGCGGATGCGGCGTTTTCTTCGTGGCGATCCAGCAGTATTTTTGTGGCATTAACCTTGGGCGCCCGGGCAATAATTTCCTTGAGCAACTGACTGCCAATCCCACGGCCGGAATAGTCGTTGCGAACAACCACTTCTGCCACATAAATAGCGGCGGCGGCTGGCGCGTATTTCTCGAAGCTCTCCGGCAGGGCAGAGGGATAAAGGAAAATAGCCAGGCCGATAATGGTTTCGCCATCACAGCCAATCAAGGCTTCACCCTGGTGTTTGGCGATCAGGGAAAAGGTTTTATCAATGCCATCTTCGGGCAGATAGTTCCAGGGGTTGGGGCCATGCTCTAAAAGGAAACTTTTGAGATATCCCAATTCATCGAAGTGTGCCTGTCGAAATTCAATCATTGGGTTATTTTAACTCACACATGTTATTTTTAGACCTCTCGAAGGTAAATTTATCTGCCTTGATTCTGGCGTTATATGCAGAAGGGGATTCACAATCCCTATGGTACTCAGCTGCCATAATATTCGTTTTACTGATGGGTTTGTTCTGGCCTGTATCAGCGGTGATTACAATCCAGCGCTGCAGCGAGTTGTGTAGACTGACCTTGTGGCATCACTAGGATTAATAATTGCCAGTGTTTGCTGGTTACTTATAAAATTTAACCCGCAGAAATCAGACGCTGATTAATCTTTTATAAGTCGCAATATACCCACTCTATTCGTTACCTAGGCCCCATCGCCTCGGCAGTTTTGATCCCGGTCAACTCTTATCGAGCAGTTTTACACTATTCTCAAAGTAGCCAGACCAGTCAATATTGTTTTCTTATCGGAGCCTGCGATGCCTCAATCTTCCCCCAGAACCGGCCACTGTCTTTGCGGTGCCGTTACTTTCACGGCCGCCAGTGCCGATAATGATCTCAACGCGTGCCACTGCGGCATGTGCCGACGCTGGTCCGGCGGTCCCTTTATGGCGTTGTCCTGTGGCAGCGAGGTAGATTTTGCAGGAGAGGAGAATATTACAGTATTCGATTCTTTGGATTGGGCAGAGCGCGGCTTTTGCAAACAGTGCGGCAGTCACCTGTTTTATCGCCTAAAAGACTCAGCGGAGATGGAGATACCCGTGGGTCTGTTTGAAGATAACAGCGAGGATATCAATTTTAAACAGCAGGTTTTTATTGATCGCAAGCCCAATTATTACAGCTTCGCGGACCAAACCGAAACAATGACCGAGCAGCAGATTATTGAGAAGTACGCACTGTAGCCGCTGCTAGCAGATATCCTTTCCTGAAAAATTACTAAGTCCAGAGGACATTTATGTCGCGTTTAAAAGACAAAATTGCGCTGGTAACCGGAGCTGCAAGAGGCATTGGTCAGGCGGTGGCCGAACAGATGGCCGCCGAGGGTGCGTTTGTTATGGTCACTGATATCAATGATCAAGATGGCCGCAGCGTCGCCCGGCAGATTGGTAACCGTGCCGAATTTCATCATCTCGATGTCACCAGTGAGCCCGAGTGGGCATCTCTGTCCGAGGACATTTCCCGGCGCTTCGGTCATCTGAATATTCTGGTCAACAATGCCGGCATTACCGGCTTTCAGGAAACCGCTGGCCCCCACGATCCGGAAAACCTCGATATGGACAGCTGGCATCGCGTGCACAGCGTCAATATCGATGGTGCGGCGCTGGGTTGCAAATACGCCATTCGCCTGATGAAAACGTCGGCTGCGGCAAGCATCATCAATATTTCCTCGAGATCGGGCATTGTAGGCATTCCGGCAGCGGCGGCCTACGCCTCCAGCAAAGCAGCGTTGCGCAATCACAGTAAATCTGTTGCCCTTTACTGTGCGCAAAAATCCTATCCGATCCGGTGTAATTCCCTGCACCCAGGCGCCATTCTGACACCCATATGGGATGCAATGCTCGGTGAAGGAGAGCAGCGCGATAAGGCTATCAAAGCGCTATCTGCCGATATTCCCCTGGGTGCAATGGGTGAACCGATAGATGTGGCCTATGCAGCGGTTTACCTGGCATCCGATGAGTCACGATATATCACTGGCAGCGAAATAAATATTGATGGTGGCATACTTGCCGGTAGCAAGGCGGCGCCTTCAGCAGACTCTTAAAATATTACAATTAGAGCTTGCACGATGGATTCATATTGGGTGCAACACAAAGAGTCAAACTGTCTGACAGCCGCTATCATGGGGAATTAGTTTATGAGGTTTTAAGTCAACTAGCGTTCAGTAAGTAAATAATATCCTTCGACACTCGAAGAAAAGAAACCCATAAAATGCGCCAAGCGCTATGCAGAGAAAAAATCTTCAGCTCTTCTTTGGTGCAGTAAAATCTAGCTGGAAAGAAATGCACACTTATTTGAGATCAATATCCAGCTTATCCCAGAGCTGATCAACCCGTTCCTTAACCTTATCATCCATCACAATAGGCTCACCCCATTCGCGATCGGTTTCGCCGGGCAATTTATTGGTCGCATCAAGGCCCATTTTTGAACCCAGTCCAGAGACTGGTGAGGCAAAATCAAGGTAGTCGATGGGGGTGTTATCGATCATCACCGTATCCCGAGTGGGATCCATACGCGTGGTAATCGCCCAGATCACGTCTTCCCAGTTGCGCACATCCACATCGTCATCGGTAACAATCACAAACTTGGTATACATAAACTGACGCAGGAATGACCAGACGCCCATCATCACGCGCTTGGCATGGCCGGGGTACTGTTTCTTCATGCTGACCACGGCCATGCGGTAGGAGCAACCTTCCGGTGGCAGGTAGAAATCGACAATTTCCGGAAACTGTTTTTGCAGTATGGGCACAAACACTTCGTTAAGTGCCACGCCAAGCACAGCGGGCTCGTCCGGTGGTCGTCCGGTGTAGGTGCTGTGATAGATCGGGTCTTTACGATGGGTGATACGCTCAATGGTCATTACCGGAAAGCTTTCAACTTCATTGTAGTAGCCAGTGTGATCACCAAACGGGCCTTCCTCGGCCTTTTCGCCCGGATATAAAAAGCCCTCGAGAATATATTCTGCGGTAGCAGGCACTTGCAGATCGCTACCAATACATTGGGCAACCTGAGTTTTTTCGCCCCTCAAGAGGCCGGCAAAAGCGTACTCGGAGAGAGTATCGGGTACTGGGGTAACTGCACCCAGCGTTGTCGCTGGATCGGCACCCAGGGCAATAGCAACTGGATAGGGTTTGCCGGGGTATTTTTTCTGCCAGTCGCGATAATCGAGTGCGCCGCCGCGGTGAGCCAGCCAACGCATAATTAATTTATTTTTAGCGATCTTTTGCATGCGGTAGATGCCAAGATTCTGGCGCTCTTTTTCCGGGCCGCGGGTAATCGCCAGTGCCCAGGTAACTAGGGGTGCGGCATCGCCGGGCCAACAGGTTTGGATGGGCAGTTTATCCAGATCGACTTGGTCGCCTTCGAGGACTATTTCCTGGCAGGGGGCTTTTTTAATCTGTTTTACAGGCATATTTAACACCTGCTTAAAGTCGTGGCGCTTTTCCCAGAGATCGCGAAGGCCTTTGGGCGGTTCCGGTTCCTTTAGAAAGGCGAGCAGTGTGCCGACATCGCGCAGGGCGCTGACATTTTCCTGACCCATACCCATAGCGACGCGGTCGGGGGTGCCAAACAGGTTGCAGAGTACTGGGGTGTCAAAGCCTTTGGGGTTTTCAAAAAGCAGCGCGGGACCTTTGCCGCGCAATGTGCGATCGCTGATCTCGGTCATTTCCAGATAGGGATCGACTTCCTGGGAGATACGCACAAGCTCTCCCCGTTGTTCGAGGAAAGCGATAAAGTCGCGTAGGTCAGAATATTTCATGGGCTTTAGCCGTGGTCACTGCGTCAGTGGTTATAGTACGCAGTATGCACGATTTTTGGCGCACTATTTGCGTTTCATGGCACCAAAGAATTCGGCATTGTTCTTGAAGCCTCTGAGCTTCTCAACCATAAATTCGATAGCGGCAAGGTCTTCCATATCGTGAAGCAGCTTGCGCAGAATCCATACGCGTTGCAGTTCCGCTT
>ERZ1047472.2215-NODE-2215-length-13996-cov-7.967076_pt1 | contig 13996 bp, 6 predicted proteins | sample MGYA00383095_ERZ1047472 | MGnify/ENA primary metagenome ERZ1047472 (study PRJEB29581, sample SAMEA5548365) | metagenome | biome: marine; feature: coastal; material: water | depth 1 m | study: Short-term variability in the microbial, nano- and picoplankton...
AAGCACAGCTGATCAAAAAACGGACCCATCCCAACCCAGCCTGCAGCAACGCTACCTGCAACTCCTTCTCCTGGTTATCGGCAGCGGAACCATCTACCCCGTGGTCTACATGCGTCAAAATTTCGAGGGGTCGATGCTGGAAACCTTCGACATCACCCGTGCCCAGTTGGGTGAATGCCACTCGATCTTGGGAATCGTATTTTTTTTAACCTATCTCCCCAGTGGATGGCTGTCAGACAAACTGCCTACCCGCGTGTTGATGAGTATATCGATGGCCGGCACAGGGTTACTTGCACTCTGGCTGAGCACGGTCCCCGACTTTGCGCAAATTAAATTGATTTTCATCGGTTGGGGTCTGACCAGTGGGCTAACCCTCTGGGGCGCGCTGATCAAAGGCACTTCTCTGCTTGCGCCGCACGACCAGCAAGGCCGTTTTTTCGGATTACTGGAGAGTGGCCGGGGGTTGGTTGAGGCGCTACTGGCAAGCATTGGGCTCGCTGTTTTTGCCTACTTCCTGAATAGTGTGGGAACCAGCACCAGCGAATCTCTGACCGCAGTGATTTGGTTCTACGGTTTGGTCGCGATTGGATTTACACCAATCCTATTTTTCGCCTTGAGAACCTCTCACATGGAGGCCCCGCCTGACCCGAGTAGCCACGGGATCTCCGGGCTGCTCCGAGATCTAAAACAACTGCTGAGCAATCAAAAAATCTGGCTGGCAGCAATCGTTATTCTCGTGGGCTATCAAATATTCTGGGTGACCTATTCATTGGCGGGGTTACTGCAATCCATCTTCCAGCTAAGTGCCGTCACCGTGGGGGCCATCACAGTGGGCAGACTCTGGATGCGCCCCCTCGGTGGGGTGCTGGCGGGCTTTATAGGAGATTACTTCCGCGTCATCCCTTTTCTCGGGGTGCTCATGCTGATTGCCGGCGGGCTACTGGCGTTACTTCCCTCCCTACCTGTCACCATCAGCGTGATGGTGTTATTCCCCATGGTGTTATCAATTGGACTTTTCACCTACGGAGTACGGGGTATTTTCTGGGCAACGCTTGATGAGTGCGACGTGTCGGCCAGTACCCGGGGGCTTGCGGTGGGTCTGATCAGTTTGCTCGCCTACACCCCGGATATCTATGTACCAATGGTGCAATCCTGGGCGCTGGCAAACTGGAGTGGCCAACAAGGTTTCCAGATCTACTACGGTCTTTTCGGAGCGAGCAGTCTGTTGGGGTTTGTCGCCGCAAGGCAGCTGACACGCCTTGAAAAAGCATGATCATTGATATGGGGCTCAGAGATAAGAGATCAACTTCAATAGGTCTTTACATACCTACTGCTCAAAAAACATTAGAGGTGAAATACTGAATATGACGCGATTAATCCATTTACTTTTACTCTTTATGCTCCCTCTAACGCCGGCGGTTTCAGATGAAATCTTTAGCATCGATACTTATCTGCGCATGCAAGGCGCCTCTGAAATTAGCGTGAGTCCAGACGGACAGTTTGTAGCCTACTCGCTTTACGAAAGAGACCTCGAACGAGACCAGGCCACAAGCTCAGTTTGGATGATCCCAGCTGCTGGAGGACTGCCAATCCGTATGACAGAGAGTAACAGCGATTCGTACTCGCCAAAGTGGAGCCCTGATAATCGCTTCTTGGCTGTCCTCTCTGACCGCGGAGATCAGCAGAGCCAGATTTGGATTCTCGACCGTCGTGGTGGTGACGCGCAGCCCCTAACCGAATTCAAGCAGGGAATTTTCAGTTACAACTGGTCTCCCAAAGGGAATCAAATATTACTAGAAGTTAAAGACGCCACCCCTGCTGATCTAGACGAAGAGATCCGCCCAAATCCTCGCCCATATGTCATAGACAGGCTTCAATTCAAAGAAGATTACGTAGGCTACCTCGATCGCTACCGATACCACCTACACGTTATCGATATTGACACCAAGCTGACACGACAACTCACATTCGGAGACTTTGACGACAGTCAATCAAGTTGGTCTCCAGATGGCAGACACGTAGCATTTGTCAGCAACCGCACCGAGCAGCCAGATCAAAACCGCAATACAGACATCTGGCTGCTGGACACTACGAAAGCGAATCCAGAGCCCCAGCAACTGACGTTTAGTCATCACCAAGACGCTAGTCCCACTTGGAGCCGTGACGGGAAGCATCTCGCTTATACAACTGCTGCCTCAAGCGACCTGCCAATTTATGCGATCCCTCAGCTTGCAATTTTAGATATTGGATCGGGCGAAACACAGCTGGTGAAATCACTGGCCGAGGTGCAAGTTTACAATCTGGTATTTTCACAGAATCGTAGCGAGCTACTTGCAATTACTGAGCGCCAAGGTCAACAGCAACTTATTCGCGTCGATCTAGATACCCACGCTGTGAAGCAGGTGATCGGCCAGCAAGACGTCGTAAGGGAATTCGATGAGGCAGCAGATGGTCAAATTTATGCGCTTGTTGACCGACCACGATATCCCGGAGAAATATTTACGACGGACGAAAAAGGCAATTTGCAGCAATTAAGCCGTATCCAGAGTGATGTATTGGCCAGCACTAAATTTGGGGCGGTTCAAAAACACAGATTTGAGAGCGAGCCCGGCGTAACGATTGAGGCATTTTATTTGTTTCCACCTGATTATCAGTCAGGGCGTGCCTATCCCGCGGTGCTGCATATTCATGGAGGTCCGCAGGCTCAATGGGATTTCGGTTTCAACTCCGAAGCACAATTATTGGCAGCCCAAGGTTACGTAGTAGTGATGCCCAATCCACGAGGGTCATTTGGTTACGGCCAGGAGTTTGCGAGTTCAATCACGGGAAACTGGGGCGGCCCAGACTTTACTGACGTTATGGCCGCAATAGACTACGGCATCGACAAGGGTTGGATTGATTCAGAGCGGATGGCGGTTTATGGCTGGTCCTATGGTGGCATCCTGACAAACCATGCGATCACCAAAACAAATCGCTTTGATGCTGCCATTACAGGTGCTAGTGCGACCCTGTACGTTGCGAATTATGGGCATGATCAGTACCAACGTTGGTGGGAGGAAGAGCTGGGCTTCCCCTGGCTTCTTGAAAACAAAGATGCGTGGGATAGCATCTCACCGTTTTATGCCCTTGATAAGGTAAACACTCCGACATTAGTCGTTGGCGGAGAAGAGGATTGGAACGTGCCCATTATTAACAGCGAACAGCTGTATATAGTCCTTAAGCGCAAGGGCATACCCACAAGACTCGTAGTCTATCCTAATGAGTATCACAGCCTGTCTATTCCCTCCTATGAAAAACACCTTTACGAACAATATTTCGATTGGCTCGAAACCCACGTTAAAAGTGATCCCTAGGTGGGATTGATATGCACGCATATACCTATATAGTGTCGAAATGGCGTGGAAGATAAGCTTCTAAAAGTTGTGTCCCAATTTTGAATAAGCGAGTTTGTAACATGGCCAAATATAAAAAAAAGGTTGCTTTTCGAACTAGTCAAACGCTCGACACCGCCGGCTTTCGTGTATCTGCTCTGGCAGCCGCGATCTCGGCAGCTTTTGCTCCCGCCCATACTGTGTTGGCGCAAGAAGCCGGTCCATTTCTTGAAGAAGTTATAGTCACTGCGACAAAACGCGAAACTGATCTTCAAGATATTGCGCACAGCATCGACGTTCTATCGGGAGAGGATCTGCAGCTTATGCGTGCAAGAGACCTCAAAGCCACACTGCGAGCACTGCCCTCTGTTGGACTGGTTTCACTGCAACCAGGCCAGAACTCACTAATCATGCGAGGCATTACAACCGCACCGTTTGAATACCGAACGGATGCGCAGGTTGCTGTGTATCTTGATGAACAACCTATGTCTTCTAACTCTCAGCAGGTGGGTTTTCGCGGTATTGATATTGCCCGTGTCGAAAACCTTCCTGGCCCTCAGGGAACCTTGTTCGGCGCGAGCTCCCAAACAGGAACGATTCGTTACATTACCAACAAACCAGATTTCTCCGGCATCTCGGGTCAGTTTGAAGCAGCAGTGGCCTCGACTAAAAGCGCGGAAGAAAGTTGGGACTTCAACGGCGTGCTCAACATACCTATCGTCGACGATAAGTTAGCCGCACGACTGGTTGCCTACACATCGCATGATGGCGGCTATGTCGACAACGTTTACGGCACAAGTTTTACCGGAAACTATGACAACAGCGATCGTGTGGAAGATGATTTCAATGAGTACGACGTTACGGGTGGTCGTCTTCAGGTCGTATGGAATATTAATGACAACTGGTCGTTGCTTGCCAATCTTATGGCCGAAAAAACCGAAGCCGAAGGCGTCTGGGATTCCGACGAAGCGCTTGGTGATTACGAGGTAACACGTTTTCAGGATGAATTCCGCAACGATGATTGGTCCTCCATGTCCATGACACTGCAAGGGGATCTTGGGTTTGCTGATATGTCCGCTACCTACACCCGTTTTGAGCGGGATATTGTTTATGAATACGACAATATGACCTACACGCAGTCAAGGGACTACTACTACGGTAACTCCTGCAACTACTACGGAGCTAGCTGCCTGTACTACAGCAATTTTTATCCCAGCTATATTTTCAATGATCAGGAACAAGAGCGAGACGCCCTCGAGATTAGGTTGGTGTCAAAAGGCGATCAACGGTTGCAATGGATGGTAGGGGGGTATTACGAGGATTTCCTTAATGAATGGTATTACGGAGCCAAGATTCCCAATCTTGAGAACACGACGATGTGGGCGAGCGCGCAATACTACGCTTACTACTACAGCGCCAACGCTAACCAAGCCTACCCGCTGAATGCCACTAATGTGAGCTACGCGAACACCTTCTCCAACTCGGTGAAGCAAACCGCCGTTTTTGGCGAGCTCAGTTACGACATCACCGACAACCTGCAGGTATTCGGGGGTATGCGGTGGGCCGAGTTTGAGCGCGATAAGTTTGAAAAGTTTGAGTTTCCCGGTGGCCTGACGCCTTTTGGAGACAGAACCTCGGGTGGTGGAATTTTTCGTGACGAAGGATCACAAAGCGATTCGATCTATAAAGCCGGACTACGTTATACCTTCAACGAAGATGTCATGATATACGGTCTTTTCAGTCAAGGATTTAGAGTTGGAGGCTCAAACAGCCCCCGCGCGGTCTCCACCGGACGTCTGCCACAAACCTACACCGGTGATTTGCTAGATAACTATGAATTTGGCCTCAAAAGCGAATGGCTTGATGGTCGCATGACGCTTAACATCAGCGGCTTTTATATGGAATGGAAAGACTATCTTCAGGGCGCTTCTTTCCCTGATGGGGAGTGGTGGCTGCGCGGAACTATTAACGCGGGGGGAGCAGAGACCTTGGGGGCCGAAGCCCAAATTCGATGGCAAGCGACAGAGCGACTCTCTTTCGGTGCAAATCTGTTCGCCGCTAGTGCCGAATTCACAGACACGTTTTGCAATAACTTTGAAAACGGTGTGAACGTCGGGTGCGCGACGTCAGCCGATGGCAGTATTGATCCAAGTTCAATCCAGATCCGAGAGGGCATGTTGATGCCAAATGCCCCTGAGAGAACCGCCTGGGCCAACGTCTACTACGATATTCCGAATGTTTTAGGCGGTGATATGTGGCTCTACTACGACATTGCCTACGGAAGCGAGACTTGGGCGGGTACTGATGAAATTCGCGAAAACAATATTGCGGGCCTTGCTCCCTCTTGGCGATACCATAATTTTTCTGCCGGGATGACATGGGCCAACGGCTTAGACTTGGAGATTGCCGTTAACAATGTCACCGGCGCAAAGGGCTACAACTTTGTATTTACCGGCGAAAGTGTGAATGCACAAACTTTTAATGACCCTCGCTATCAGCGTCAGCGCGCGCTGGACCGACCGCGCACTATTTGGTTAACCCTGCGAAAACGTTTCGGCAGCCAATAACTACTTTAGTCACAACCTCAGTAGTCCGCGGCTCTCATCAGGGTGAGAGCCATGGCGGCGTTTACCTGCTGGATCTTGAAAACCAGTTTGTCCGCCAAACCATTGACTGGAATACCATTGACATAGATTGGGATGGTCGCGGTGCAGATCGGGGGCTTCGTGGTATCGAATTCGATGGGGAAAAAGTTTTTATCGCAGCCAGCAACGAGCTTTTTGCATATTCATCAACCTTTGAAAAAATAGGCTCTTGGCGGAATCCTTTTCTCAAACACTGCCATGAAATTTTTGTGTGGGAGCGAATGCTCTACCTCACCTCTACTGGATTCGATACCATTCTCGGCTTTGACCTCGATCAGCTTCGCTTTACTTGGGCGATGCACATCACAAAACGTGACTATAGATTCAGCGGCCTGATTTTCAATCCAGAGGAAAACGAGGGCCCACTTATGATCAATAAACTGCACGTTAATAATGTGCATTGCTCAACCCACGGCATGTACATTTCAGGGTTAAGAACCGAAGGCCTGTTGCACTTTAACGGCAACGAAATTCGAATGGCAGTGGAACTACCTCAAGGCACTCACAACGCTCAGCCATTCCGAGACGGAGTGCTTTTTAATGACACGGCTGCCGACGTTTTACGCTATACGGGTCGTGGTGAAGGCCAAGAAGATAGAGCTATGCAGGTCCCTACAATAGCTCCTAGCCAGTTGCAAAACTTGCATCTCGTAGACAGTGGAATCGTTCGACCGAATTTTGCTAGGGGTCTTTGTGTTTTATCAGACCGCCTTGTTGCGGGAGGCAGTTCTCCATCAACAGTCACTATCTATGATCTAGCTGCAAATCAAACTTTGGGATCTGTAAGCATCAGCGCCGATGTTCGCAATGCTATCCATGGTTTAGAAGCGTGGCCCTTCTCTTAAAGCCCGGCATTTTTTGCAGCTTCGGGAAGCTCTTTCACAATATCGCCCAACTGATGTTGCCAAACCTCAAGATGTTTTTCATAACGTCGCCATGCTCCCAAAGCACTCTGATATATCGGCTGACGGACCTGCTCGGAGCTAGCAGTTTTCACCGGGCGTTCAGTTTCATGGTAGTGCAGACAAGATTCCTCAAAAGGAAGGCCGCAGTGCGAAAGAATTCTGCGAACCTGCCATTCAAGCCGCGTCACCGTTTCCTCATAATGCACGTCAAGCACCTGATCAGGCATGACGACATGCCAGTGATTCATTGTCGCGATGTACTGCTGATAGTAATGGGCCAAATCAAGCATGTCATAGGTGAAATTTTGACCTCTACCAAATAACTGCTTATATGCCCCGAGGCAGCTGTCATAAGGATGTCTCCGGGTATTGATAAACTTCGCATTGGGTAAAATTAATTTTATGAAGCCAAGCATTGGATAGTTATTGGGTAACTTATCTGTAAATAAAGGTTTATCGGTGCTTCGATACCGCTGCGCCTCTTTGAGGTATTGGCGCCCGTAGGCCCGCAGATCTTTATCTCGAAGCTCCAAAATGGCCTCAGGGAACCGCTTGCCATCGGTCCGATAGCGGCCAATTGAATCGGTTATGCGACCAATTATTGGTAATTCCGCAGTGCCTTCTACTTGACTATGGCTAGCTAAAATCTGCTCCACCAACGTTGAGCCCGATCTAGGCAAACCAACGATAAAAATTGGGTCTGCGGCTTCGTATCCAACATCAGCTCTGCGCTGGAGAGTATCCCGATCGAAAACACTACGGATCGTCTGTTGACGCCGTTCCATCTCCATCGGTTCCCATTCAACAGTTTCACGTTGGCGCTTATTTCCTGTGTCGTAGTAGGACCAAGCTTTATCGTACTCTTTCTTATCTTCCATCGCTTTGCCTAATGCAAATCGAAAATGTATGTCCTCGATGTCGGTTAAGTCACCACACTCGATTTGAGAAAGCATCTCTGTAATTTCTTTTTCTTCAAACTTAAATATTTTCAGATTTGCCATGCTCCAATAGGCAGGACCGAAATTTGGTTTCACGCTAATCGCCTTACGATATGCATGCAACGCGGCCTGTTGATCGCCAACAGTCTTAAGTTCCCAACCATAGCCGCCAAGTACTTGGGGGTCAGAATCATTCAAACTAATAGCTTTTTCGTAAGCAACAATGGCTTTTTCTGGATACATGGCACGACCGTTGGCGCTGGCGAGCCCAGCCCAGGCTTCAGCACTATTGGGCTCAATTTTCGTAGCTTTTTCGTAAGCTGAGATCGCTTCAGTAAACTTGTTCAACTCCATGAGAAGCGCCGCGAGTGTCAACCATCCACCAAAAAAATCATCTGCCAGGGCAACAGCCTGTCGGAGTAGCGCCTCAGCGTCATCCAACCTTCGTTTTCCGTGCCAGTTAGAAATGGCGAGTTGGCGCAGTGCGTTCACATTTTTGGGGTTCTGCTTTAGCACGCCGCGAAAAACAGTTATTGCCTCATCAAAAAGCTCTTTTTGAAACAATTCTATGCCACGAAAAACTTCAGCTCGCTCAGGGTCTTTATCGATGTAGTCATGAAAAGCTTCGGAGGCTTCGTTTCCTCGACCTACAGCCATGAGCACTTGACCCAGTTTACGTTCAACAAGTGGCAATGTAGGCTGAAGCTCTAGTGCTCGCTGGAAGGCGGCAATCGCCTCGTCATATTTAGATTGCATTGCATAGGCACTGCCAAGGTCCTCATGCAATTGCGGAAAGTCGGGCTCGATATCTAAAGCCAAACGTAGGTAATGCTCAGCTTCGGACGTTCTGCCCTGCTTGAGGAGTGCTTGCCCTAGTAATCGCAGATGATCCAAAGATCCGGGCGATTTTTCTAGATAATTTCTGCAAATTTCTTCGGCGCGCAACGGACGATCTTGCTTTAAAAAATCTATTGCGGCCTGAATAGTTTTGCTTGGAGAGTCACTCATGATCCAGTCTGCAATTCAATCGGCGGGACGTAGTCAAAGATAAATGTAATCCGATCTTCGTTGCCTAAATTCATGACACTATGTTTCCGCTGATTGTTAATCTCGTAAGCATAGCCCGGTTCAAAAATATAAGGCTTGCCACCGACCGTAAAGCGCACTCCGGCATTAGAGATAATCGGCACGTGAATACGATGGCTAATGTGAAAAGAGTGAATAGAATCGCGATGAGCAGGTATTTTACCGCCGGGTTTAAGCCTCGCCGCCATCGCGCGAATAATCAAACCGCCCTTATCATATGCGGCATTAATGATTTGAGCCATCAAAGGCTCTGCGACGTCTGCTAGCCGATCATGCCCAGTGTCCTTATAAATCTCGCCAGACAGCGGCCAGTCCTCGTCACAAAACAGCAGAACAATCGATTGTGTGTCGCGGTGCACCTCGTAAGTTTGCTGCCGCAACTTTTGCTCCGCCCAAGTCTCTTCAGTCTGTTCTAAAATTCGCCTCTGCAAGGGTTCGATGTCTATTTTTCCCAAGAGGCGTTGGTTGGCACCAATATCCAAAGCGCACCTACCCATGCGTGTTTGTGTAGTCAAAAATCGAATTCGGGCAGATATAGTACCTCTGCAAACTGAAGAGTACTACGTACGTAATGGATTCGGGGCAGAATGGGGGGCGGGTCCGAGCGAGAAAAAGCTCATCTCGTCGACTGATAAACCGGTTTATTTGGCACTATGAAGACGTCGCGCAAAACTTTCTTGACGGCCAACTGGAGATTAACCTCACTATAGTCTGTCTTGGTATAGCTCGTGAAAACAGCAACGATATCTCGCTCCGGGTGAATAATAAGGCCCTGTCCACCCCAACCCCCATGAGAGATAAAGCCCAGCGAATCGCGGTCTCCCCATGCATATGCCGTGGGCCTAAGGTTTGACCGGTTTGCTGTCATAATCGCTGACAGATGCTCAGCGCTTATAATTTGCTTCTGTGAGACTACCGGCCAACTGGGCGTATAGAGCAAACCCAGTCGGGCCAAATCGCGCATAGTTGAAATAAAGCCGCCATGCGATAGTGGAATGCCATAACGGTAGGCGATAAATGCCGCGTCGTGTTCCGCACCAATTTGTCGCCAAAACTCTTTGGTCACCGCATCAGCGAGGGTATAGCCAGTGATTTCTTCTATGGCCCACATTAAAAGGAAATTGGTTGCGCCCGAGTAAACGAACTTTTTTCCTTGGTCATTTGTGCGCTCAATTGCGACTTCTGCCAAAAATTTATAAGGGTCATCCGGTGAATCTGAATCTCGGATATTGTCACCGATCGCCTCTGAATATCGGTAATAACAAGAGTCAGGGTCGGTGTAGTTCTCGGCACAATCCACGCCAGTCGCCATATCCAAAATATTCTCAATAGTCGTACCTGCATGTACAGACGAAGCTAGTTGCGGCACAAACGCCTCGATAGGTTGAGAGATGTCAATGCGCCCTTGCTCTTCCAACAATCGCACAATAGCGCCTGCAAGAATTTTAGTCGTAGACCAATAAGTAACCTTTTCGTACTCGCGCATTCGAGGATACGACTCGAACGCTATCTGACCCTGATACAGAATAACGACACCCATTGCCGTTGACTGGTCGCTTGCTAAAAATCGGCGGAAAGGCATGGGGCCTTGAGGCGTTTCTATGCTTGCATCGCTGATTGCCGGAATGGTGTTGTACTCAAGTTCTCGCACAGGTCCACCACGATAGACTGGCTGCGTTGGGAACATTTCCTGGGTATGCCGATGCATCCACCCCATTTCATCTCCTCGCACATTCCACCAATGCTCATTATCAGGAATGCGCCTATGGTGATTCATTGCAGACTGACGAGATTCATCTGCCATAAAGTCGCTACCGCGACCATCAACCATAAAGTTAGTCACCGAATTCATAAGCTCTGAAGCATCAACGTCTGATCTGTTGCTTAGGACAGCAACGCTAATATCTAGCTCAGGCAAATGCCTGAGCGCCGTTCGAAACCCAACCCAAGACCCCGAGTGTCCGAGGCTGGCGTGCCCCTGAAAGGGCGTGATATCCCACCCAAATCCATAATCGATCAAAGAGCCATCATTGAGGCGTGTTTGATAGAACGCCTCTGCCATAGCACTCGGGGATAACAAGCTGTTGTTTCTAAGGATCTTAAACCAAGCGGTCAGATCATCTATTGAAGCGTACACACCACCTGCACCCAGCATGTCATTGAACGGATCAAAGTCATTGAGCATGAAGCCCTGTTCAGTAGGGCTATAGCCCAGAACTCTGCGGGGCAATTCTCCATTTAAACTATTAAAGGTGTTTGCGGTTTCCATACCCGCCGGCTTAAAAATCTTCTCTTTAAGAAACTTACCAAACGCCTCGCCAGAAGTCCGCTCTACGACTGTCGCCAGCAATTCGTAGCCGGCATTATTGTAAATATACTGGTCACCGGGAGGAAAATCCGGGTCGGAATAATTGGACATAATCTCAATAAGATCAGTATTTTGCGGCATCGCAAATGTCTCATCGTATCGCTGAACGAAATCAGTGTAATAGGCTTCCTCGTAATAATCCGGCACACCAGAGGTGTGATTCATGAGCTGGCGAATAGTGACGTGGGGCCAATGCGCCAATTCCGGAATGTGTTCGCTGAGTAAATCGTCGTATTCCAAGTGGCCCGCTGCAGCAAGCTGCATAATAGCCATCGTCGTAAACTGCTTTGATATCGAGCCAAGACGAAATAGGGCACGCGTATCGATTTTTTTTCGTCCCTCTAGATCAGCATATCCGAAACCCTGAGCATAAAAGACCTGATCTTCTTGCATCACAAGCACCGCGACACCAGGCTGATGGCCTTGATCAAAGCTTGAGAAAAGCGCCTCGATATCCATGCGCCTGTCGCTGGCCGCCGCATGGACGTTTAAGGAAACCAGCAGCGGCGTAACAATAAAACTAGCGATGAACCAGCTTTTCAAGGCGATCACTCTTTCCATTAAAGGGTATGACGGTAAAACCGTAACGATAGTTAAGTTCGCTCAATGAATATTCGAGCAGTGTCCTCTTCCCCCAGGAATCATCACCGCCCAATCCCATTTGCCCCAAATCAATGTTCAACGATATTAAATCACGCGGTATGAGGTCGTTAACGTGCACATTAACTCGTTCATTATTTTCACTCGCAGCCGGGCCGTCCTCAGTTGTGATCGCGATCTTCACCGGGGGCACCAAGTCTTCCAGGCGATAATGACTTACACCAAAACTAATCAAATCGTCTGCAATAAACAGAATGCCAGCAGCATCGTCGCTCAAAGCCACCCAGCGAACGTCGGTTTTATAACCATTTTCCTGTGGTCTTAAATACGGAACATAGTGGTCCTTAACCAAATTGTGATATCGACCCACATTGGCCGACTCTTTACGATCACTGTAGTTTTCATGGGGTCCTCTACCGAACCAGTCAACAGTATCAAGCGAGCGACGCAGCTCTATATTCATGCCAATGCGGGGTGGCACCGGTATGTCGGGCGCACGAGAAAAGTGATTGTCAACATGCACTCGACCGTCCCGATGAATCTTGTAATCCGTATCCCACTTGGCCACCTCTATTCGATCGTCAGACACGAGTGACCGACTGCTTTTTACGATCACAATATTTTCGTCTTCAGAGACAACTTGTATCGAGCCGATAAATTGTTTGACAGCAGTTTGCTGCCACACTGCAGCCCACGTTGGCATATAGTTGCCAAAATCATTATCGGTGGGCGCTCGCCACGTGTTGGGCGACAGAGGCGCCACTAGCAAATCTTCCCCATCATAAGTCAGTTGTGACAGCAATCCGGTAGACCGATTGAAAGTAATTGCAAAGTTTGAATTGCCAATGTCGATAGTGTCTTTTTGTTTATTAACACTCAAGGTCTCTGCACCTACACGAGTTGCGTAATCTCTAGGCGCTGTATCGCCCGGAATTCTGAACTGCTGCTCGGCATAAATATGCCCCGGGGCGAGCAACCCATTCTGTCTAGGGTGTATCAATTGCAACAAAATGTGGTGTTCTGGTCCTGAGTGGAGATCATGCCCTTTGTATGGGAGACGGAGTGTCTCAGATGAGCCCGGTCCAATCGGGGGAACGTCTAGCACGCCGTCACGCAGAACTTTGCCATCGGCAGCCAAGCTCCAATGTAATTCGAAACCATCGAGGTTAATGAAATCGTAATTGTTTTCGACCTTTATCACTCCGGAAAGAAGGCTGTCCGAAGAAAAACTGACATGCTGATATACGCGCTTTACCTCCCAATAGGCGGGCTGGATATTGCGATCAGGAAACACCAGCCCATTAAAATTAAAATTACCACTGGATGGGACATCGTCAGGACCGTAGTCGCCACCGTACGTCCAGTAGGGGACTCCGTCTTCGTATTCAATAAGCCCTTGATCCACCCAGTCCCAGATAAAGGCGCCTGATAGGGAGTCGAACTTTTCAATGACGTCCCAATATTCTCTGAGATTGCCAGAGCTGTTTCCCATAGCGTGGCTATATTCAATCAGCAGAAAAGGTCGGTCATTAGCGGTTTGTGCGTACCTTTCTAGATCCCAATATCGCCAATACATACTCGAATGAAAGTCTGAGTGCCGTTCTCCAACGTCTGCAATGTCACCTTCAGTTTCGTACTGAATGGGGCGCGACTTATCGCTTGCTTTAAGCCAGCGGTACGTGGCACCTAAATTACTGCCATCTCCAGCCTCGTTGCCTAGGGACCAGATTACAACCGCAGGGAAGTTTTTTGAGCGCTCGTACATACGTTGCGTGCGATCAAGATGATGTTTTTCCCAATGGGGTTTGTTTCCCAGCGTCTTGTTGTGCTCATAGCCATATCCGTGGCTCTCTATGTTGGCCTCATCGATCATGTATAAACCATGTCGACTGACCAATTCATACCAAGCGTCTTGATGCGGATAATGTGAGTTTCGAACCGCGTTCATATTCGCCTGCTTCATAAGGCTTATGTCTTTCACCATTGTCATCTCATCAACGACATGGCCCATAACTTCATGATGTTCATGCAGATTAACCCCTTTGAGCTTCACTGCTCTGCCATTGATAAGAAAACGGCCGTC
>ERZ1047472.2217-NODE-2217-length-13993-cov-4.721553_pt1 | contig 13993 bp, 9 predicted proteins | sample MGYA00383095_ERZ1047472 | MGnify/ENA primary metagenome ERZ1047472 (study PRJEB29581, sample SAMEA5548365) | metagenome | biome: marine; feature: coastal; material: water | depth 1 m | study: Short-term variability in the microbial, nano- and picoplankton...
CTTCAACAACAGATAATAATGATGGCACATTTACAATAACTTATACTGACAACACTACATTTACCACTTCAGATTTTACAGGCCCAACTGGCGCTACAGGTCCACAAGGAGCCACCGGAGCAGCTGGTACTAACGGTACCAATGGAAGTGATGGTGCAGATGGTGCAGATGGAAAAGGCATCGCTTCAACAACAGATAATAATGATGGCACATTTACAATAACTTATACTGACAACACCACCTTTACCACTTCAGATTTTACAGGTCCTTCAGGAAATGATGGTAGTGATGGAGTATCAATATTAACAGAGCTTACAGATGTCATAACAACAGGTCAGGGTTCAATTTTAATTGGAGGTGCATCATCGTCAGCCAGTTATAATACAGCTTTTGGATATAACTCTCTGGACGCAACATCTTCTCAAAAAAATTCTGCTTTTGGGTATAATTCACTAACAAACTCAACTTCAGGAGCTAGTAATTCTGCTTTTGGTCAAGACTCAGGTAAAAATATCTCAACAGGTTCATATAATACTACGATTGGGCAAAAGTCTAGTGTTGATCTAAGCTCTGGCGATTATAATGTTAGTCTAGGGTTTAATGCAGGCGACAATATAACATCGAACTCTAATAATACTTTTATTGGATCCAATACAGTAGGCAGTAATACAACTAATGCAACAGTTTTAGGATATGGTGTAACTAGTCAAGGCAGTAACACTGTAACTCTTGGTAATTCGGATGTAACAGATGTATATTTAGCTCAAGACTCTGGCGCTACAGTTCATGTAAATCAATTGAACTTGGATGGAACATCTGTGACGGCTACTGCAGCGGAATTAAATTTTGTTGATGGAGTTACATCGAATATTCAAACGCAGTTAGATTCAAAACTTTCTAGTTTAACAGCTGGTGATGGTATAACATTCAGCGGACGTCAGATCTCAACAGATGTAAAAGTTGCTAAATTTAATTGGTCAAATAATTATGATAACTTATCAAATTCTACTGAAAATTACATTCCTTGGGATACCACTGTTTTTAATTCTAACTCATCTGTTTTTCAATTAACAAATTCGGGGTCCACTGGAACTGATTGTGCCCGTATACTAATTAATGAAACAGGATATTATGAGTTAAAAGCATTGGTTTTTCTATATGATATGTACAACAACGTAGATGTGAAAGTGAGTGTAGCTAAATCCTCAGGGTCAACGGGGACAATGAGTTTAATCGAATTAATTTTTGATGGTAAGTTTTCAGAAACCACCTCAGATAGGACTTTGAATTCATCAACAATTCTATCCTTATCATCTGGTGAATACATTAGTATTTCTGTAAATCCCTCAGCTAATGGTCCTTATCCATCATCATCAAGTAATGGCAAGACGACTCTTACATTAACCAAACTTTAATGTTAATTATTGTTTCCAAAAAGGTCGAACTTCCAAAACTTTGGGTCACGAATAAATAGTACAATGAGGAAAAACGCCAAGCTTGCTTGAGCGTTTTTTTGTTTTAAGAAGGTTGTGTTTAGTCTCTGCAATAGTCAATTTTGACCAAAAGTTTGCACATAATTTGTAGACTTACGCTTTTTAAAATTTAATGTTATTTTAGTGAAAATTTAATACCAAAAAATCAGATGCTAAACAAACGAAAAATACTTAGAAGAATTTATTACAAAATACCACCTAATTTAAGATTTGTTTTTCGTAAAGTTTATTTTTTTCCACACGATATATGGAGTTCTATGTGGCGAAATAGAAATAAATATGAACCTTTAAAAGGTGATATTTTTGTTGGATCTGGTGATTTTATAGCTCAAGGAATTCATCATTTAGAATTACTAAAGACACATATTTTTCTTGAACCAGAAAATAAAGTTCTTGACATAGGTAGTGGAATTGGTCGGACTGCTGTTGCCTTAACTAAATTTCTTAACAGTGAAGGGAAATATGAGGGTTTTGACGTGGTAGAGAAAGGAGTGAAATGGTGTAACGATAAAATAAAAAAAGAAAATCCAAATTTCAATTTTATTTATGTTCCCTTAAATAATGACTTATACAACAACAATAAAGTTAAAGCAAGTATTTTTAAGTTTCCGTATGATGATAATTCGTTTGATAAAGTATTTTTATTTTCCGTTTTTACTCATATGTTGCCTGATGAAATCACAAACTATTTGTCTGAAATCAAACGTGTATTAAAACCTGGAGGTTTGTGTTTATCAACATTTTTTATTTATAACACAAAAAATGAAGATAAAACAATAAATAATGGCCAATTTTCATTTCCATTTGATAAAGGAAACTATAGACTCATGAGTGATGAAGTTAAGTCTGCAAATATTGCTTTAAAAGAGAATTTCTTAGAGAAAATTATTTTAGACGCAGGACTTAGAAGATTAAAAACAATAGAAGGATTTTGGAAGATTGATATCAAAAATCAAAACTGCAATGATTTTCAAGATATCATAATTATGGAAGCATAGGAAATAGTTTCATACAAGTATAATATCTATCATCAAAGTTTTTGATATTTAGAAAAGGGTTGTTTTGTTTTTTAAAGTTTATTTTATTCAATTTCACTACCGCTAACTCCTCACGCCTCGTGAGCTTTACTAAACGACGGATTGTGGTTTCGAGCATTAAAAACGCTCGATAACAGTCGCTATGATGTATCGACCAAGGCTCTTTTTGTAGCTGATTCGAGAAATTAAAAATTGGAAAACATTAAAAATTTATTAAATTTGTAGCAGATTATGGACTCAAAACACAACCAAAAGCTACCCAAGCCAATGTCAGCTTCCCAAGCGTTGAAGGATATGCAGGACTTCTGCAAGAGTCTAGGACTGGAGTTAATTCACGACACCAGCAAGTACAAAACTTCACAGAAGATAGCTTCGATTCACTTTATGAATAAATCTAAAAATTGATGGTTCTTCCATTTGCCTCTCCTCGAAATACGAGCTGCGCATTGTGATTTTCAAAACCAGCATAAAGCGCTTACGTTTCAAGATGATTTAAATAAGGATTAAAAAAACTATTTGCAATGAACAGTATATTATATCCTCGTGTGTTGTTTTGCATGGAGTTATTTCTATTGTCGCGTGAAAAGTGAGCAAGGATAAATAAAATGACTGAAAGATAAATTGTACCGATCCCAAATGTATTAAAATTAAAAAAGGCCCTCAATCTGAGTGCCTTTTTAGTACTTTTTTGTGTGTGGTTTTATTCTAAATCACGAGACCACTGTACAACATAGTTAATTTTGCCTTCAAGGTTAAAAAAGAATTGTTCTACTAATTCTTTCTCCCAAACCGTTCCGTCTTTTCCAACACGTTTTTCTATTGAGGTCACTAAAACACCAGACTGTGGATCAGTATTTTCAATTTTTAAAGGGACAATGCCGTAGGCCTTCCAAGAAATGGATTCAAAACCATCAAAATAGCCCTCAAAAAAACCATCTTTCATTTCAATTTTCTGTCCATCATAGGTGTCAAAAACAGCATTCTCGGCAAAAACTTCTTGGCAGCCCTTTGCATCCAGGTTGTTGTAGTTTGCTATAAGTGCTTCGATGGCTTCTACCTCGCCTCGGTTAGAAAAAACGAGCTTTCTTCCTGTGTATTCGTTGTCTTTTTTTCCGTAGAATTTACCCCCTGATGGAAGTCCAAATTCGTTTTTTGGATCGTAGCTACGCCATTGGTAAAATCCATTTATTTTTTTGTCCTCATTGAACGAAAAAACTTCCATTAGATTCATTTTTTGTTTGCTGCCATTGTTCCATTCCCTCGTTTCATTGGACCATACAAGCATGTGTACATTATCTGACCCTTTTATTTGAACAGGAATCATTGCCCAGGGTTCGTTGGTTACTTTTTTCATTTCACCGTGAAAGTTAGTCATATAATCTCTTGCATTGTCAGACATTTCTTTTGTGTAAAAAGAAAGTTCCTTTTCGACCTCTCCTGTATTGTATGCTTCAATTGTTTTATTGGTAAGTTCCATGTGCTCATCAGAAGCCAAAGTGTAGGGGTTACCTTTTAATTCGTTGTCCCCTAGCCATTTTCCAGCTTCAATGATTTGTGCTGAGGATACTAACCCAACTAAGAGGGCAAGTGTTAAGATTGATTTTTTCATTTTTAGTTTTTTATGGTTAATTAATTATCATTTACATGATGTACATGAGTTGAAACAAACGGTTGAAAGTGTAGTGTCGTCTGTAATTTCAGCCACTCGATTGGTGAATTCGCCAATGGTTGTCGTGCATCCTGACTCGGCTTCAAATTGTTCCTCAACAGTTTGATCGTCAAGTGTAAATTTGTATTGTAATTCTCCAACAGGAACATCAAAAGTTCCAGTGTAAATACCATCATTATCTTCGTCGGTCAAATAATCACATGAAGCACACCAATTATTGAAACTTCCAAAAACACTTATGTTGCTAAACGATTTATCGGTTTTGGTAAGATCAACAGCGAATGTCACTTGTTTTGTTTGAAGGGTTTCTACTTTGAACGTAAAGATTTTCATGTAACGTACCTTGCCGCCAACAATATATACGTTGGCTTCCGAGTCATTTATTGTTACACTTTCTTTTGTTTTGTAGTTGACCGCATAATCATTAACAATCCAATCGCCAGGGTTTACAGAACCATCTTCGTTAACAAATCGAAGTGGGACAGCCCACCGGTGCTCAACGGTAATATATCCATTGTCAAATGCCGTTGTGAGCCAGTCTTTCAATTCAGCTTTGCCATTTAAAGTGGTTTCTGGTGCTTCGATATAGATTTCGTCGTGAGCTAATGCCAAGATTCCTTCAACATCCTTATTCACGTGTAGCTCCATCCATTTGAACCACAAATTAATACTCTCTTGTCCTCCAGTTTTAAAGACCTCATAACGCCCATTTCCATAGCCCACCAATTCTTGTGTTTTGGTTTCTTGTGCTGTAAGTTCAAAGAATGATAAAAATAGGGCTGTGGTTAGTAATAAAAGTTTTTTCATTTTTTTATAATTGGTTAATAATTTGTTACAATATAAAAAAATAAATTGTGTTTTGAAAGTAAAAAGAAACAGCGTGTATTACGTTTTATGAATTATATTTTTTCACAAATCAAAACCCATTTTTTTTGTTCTGATTTAGTAAAGAAAATAAACATATCGCCGCCGTCTGAAATGTTAAATTCTTTTTTGAGCTGTGGAATAGATTCATTAAAATTTCGGGTTTTCACATTGGCTTTTTGGCCAGTGAGTACAGATTTCAGCTTTTTTTTGTGATAAGGAATCACTTGTTTGATGCGGTAGATTTTTCCAGGAAAATCGTTAATTATTTTTAATGAAGTATAAAGGTGAGTATGTTTTGCCAACTTTTCGATATCAAATCTTGAAGTAATACATTTAAATGCTCCTGCTTTGAGTATCGAAGTATTGGGTTCATAAAGATATCCTGATGGGGTAGCGTAGCTGACCTGAGTTTTGTTTTCACTACTTATTTTGAATTCAAAAACAGGTTGTACAGTATTTAAATTAATGGTTTTTAGAATGGGCTCTTCAGTAAATCCTCGTTCTAAAATGAATAATAATTCTTTCACTTCATTTTTGATGGCAACCACATGAATTTCCTTTGTTTGAGGCAACGATTTTAGTGCGGCATGAAGATCTAACATAGGCGACAATTTGACCAAAATATTTTTACTGCAAGACAAAAATAATTCCAGATGTTTGCTTACATCAGGGCTGCAATCTTCTATAAAAAAGCGTCTATTTTTTTGTGTATCTCGCCTCGATGGATCGATATATATCCAATCAAAATAATGCTCTTTTTCTTCTAAATATTCAAGTCCATTTTGCGCTAACGTTACGATGTTGTTAACTTTCAGAGACTTAAAATTGTGCTGCACGATTTTTGATAATTTTACGTCAATTTCGCAATGCGTTACCGATTTTATTTTCTTTGAAAAATAAAAGCTGTCGACACCAAATCCACCAGTAAGATCCAATAGGCGATGTCCTTCAACCAATTTGCTTTTGTATGCAGCACTTACTTCTGATGAGGTTTGTTCGATGTTTAATTTATTTGGATAAATAATATTTTGAGCATGAAACCACGAGGGTAGCTTTTTTGTGCACTTGCTTTTGGCTTGAATTTGTTCTAAAAGTTGTATGGTTTCAATATCCAAAAAAGGGCTTCCTTTAAGCGCCAAATCTTCAATATTTGCCCCTAGATGCTCATTAATAAATGTTTGTACTTTATGCTCTAAAAGTTTTGGATTAAACATTTTGCAGCTTTTTTGTGAGTTCATAGAGTGCAATTGAAGTCGCTTGTGCGACATTCATACTGCTGTTTTGACCATACATTTCAATGTGGTAACAGTTATCCAAAATATTGAGAATATCTTCACTTATTCCATGTCTTTCGGCGCCAATTATTAATGCGATTTTTTGCGATTTTTTGAATTCAATTTTTGTCAAAGGTGTGCTTTTGCTTGTAATTTCTAGTCCAATCAATAAATAACCCTCTGTGCGTAATTTTTCAAGTTCTAAAAGAGTCTCTATTGTTTGCTCAAAATGCACTACTTTTTCTGTGGCTCTAGAAGTATTCCAAACTTTTCTGTTGAGTTCGATGGGTGGGCCGCCCAAAATAAGTTTTTCTACACCAAATGCATCAGCCAATCGAAATAAACTTCCGACATTGGTGGGGCGCAGCACTTGATCGGCAACCAAAACAATTGGAAATTTTTTCTTCACAAATTTTGAAGTATAGTGATCTAATTGCATCGTTTCAAGAATTAAAATTCAAATGCATATTTTATAATATTTGCACCCATTTTTAGCGCCTTCAAACGTATTTCTTCGGGATCGTTATGGACCACCTGATCTTCCCAGCCATCTCCAAGATCACTTTCAAATGTACACAAAAGAATGAGTCTATTGTCGTGAAATATTCCTAGTGCTTGTGGTGGCAGTCCATCGTGCTCATGAATTTTCGGAAGTCCGTTTGGGAATTTATAAGCCAAATTATAAATAGGGTGATCCAATGGAATTTCTTTTAGTGTTTTATTGGGAAATAGATTTTTTATTTGAGGTGAAATATATGATTTCATTCCATAATTATCATCTATGTGCAGGAATCCACCACCCATCAAATAAGTTTTTAGATTATTCAATGCTTCATCAGAAAACACAACATTACCATGTCCTGTCATATGAACAAGAGGGTAGCTAAATAGCGCTGGATCTTCGGGGTGCACTACCATGGGTTCTGGTGCTAATGAGGTGTTGATTTGCTCGTTGCAGAACTCAATCAAATTTTTCATTGCAGTTGGATTGCTGTACCAATCTCCTCCGCCATCGTATTTTAGCACTGCGAGGGATTGGCCATGTACTTTTGGTAAAGTACAACTTAAGAACATGAATAAAATGAAAAGAGAATTACGCATTGCAAAGTTCTATAATGTGACAAGCAACTACGGCAGCAGTTTCAGTGCGCAAGCGTGCATTGCCCAAGCTTACGGATTCGAAACCTAATGTTTGGGCAAGATTAATTTCATCCATAGTAAAATCACCCTCTGGTCCAATTAAAATCAAAACGCTTTTTTTTGGTGCGATTAGGTCTTTTAAATGAGGTTGATTTTGTTCTAAACAATGCGCTATGTAGCAAGGGTTGTCAGTTGTATTTTTTATAAAATCTGTAAAACGAGCCGTTGGATTAATTTTGGGGAAATGTGCCCGAAGTGACTGTTTTGATGCCGCATGAATGATTTTTTCAAAGCGTTCTGTTTTAACAGTTTTACGTTCGCTACGCGCACAGATAATGGGAGTAATCTGGTCTACGCCAATCTCAGTTGCTTTTTCGAGAAACCATTCGTAGCGGTCATTCATTTTGGTGGGTGCAACAGCCAAATGTATGCTGTATTGTTTTGGAGGGATAACTGTTGTTTTTGTAATTGAAACTTCACACTTGTTGTGGTTGGTGGTTAAAATTTCAGCATCAAAAATAAATCCTAAACCATTGGTAATGCGTAATTTATCTCCTATATTTTTACGTAATACTTTCACAATATGACGACTTTCATTTTTATCAAAACAAAAGTGTTTGTCGCTAGGTTGTAATTCTGAATTGTAAAATAGTTGCATCTTAATATTTATAATTTTAACCTTGCTGTTGCCATTGTGTTTTGTGAAGCAAAATCACTTTTAAAGTACTTTAAATGCCCAACAATTGCAATCATAGCGGCATTGTCGGTTGTGAATTCAAAAGCGGGAATGAAGGGCTTCCAGCCGTGTTTTTGTTCTGCATTTATGAGTGCATTTCGCACACCAGAATTGGCCGACACACCACCGCCAATTGCGATGCGGTTTATGCCAGTTTCTTTCACTGCTAATTTAAGTTTGTCCATCAAAATTCCAACAATTGTATATTGTATGGAAGCACAAATGTCATTCAAGTGTTCTTGAATAAAATTAGGGTTTTCTTTTAACTGCTTTTTTATAAAGTACAAAATAGCTGTTTTCAATCCTGAAAAGCTAAAATTTAACCCTTCAACTTTCGGTTTTGTAAAATGAAAAGCTTTGGGATTTCCCAACTTTGCACGTTTGTCTATTTCAGGACCGGCAGGGTAACCAAGCCCTAGTATTTTTCCGCTTTTATCAAATGCTTCACCAACGGCATCATCAATAGTTTCTCCAATAACTTCCATGTCAAAGGCATCATTCACGCGAACAATTTGTGTATGTCCACCCGAAATGGTCATGGCTAAAAAAGGATAATCGGGTTTTTTATACCCCTCTTTTTCAATGAAATGCGCCAAAATATGCGCTTGCATATGATTGACCTCTATTAAAGGAATATTTAGTCCGAAGGCCAAAGATTTTGCAAAAGAGGTACCTACAAGTAATGAGCCCATAAGTCCTGGACCTTTTGTAAATGCTACGGCAGATAAATCGCTTTTAGAAATACCAGCAATTTTGAGTGCCTGATCAACTACAGGGACAATATTTTGTTGGTGCGCACGTGAAGCCAGCTCAGGAACAACTCCTCCGTAGGCCTCATGAATGGATTGATTGGCAATAACATTGCTCAATACTTTTCCGTTGTGCAAAACGGATGCAGCTGTGTCGTCACAAGAGGATTCAATCCCTAAAATAAATATATTTTTTTCGTTCATTAATGTTAATGCCCTATTTATTCGTTTTCTTTGTACAAGTTTGGCAAAACTATTGCAGTGTCAACTTATAGTTTTACAAAGAAATAAAAAATGGTCGATGCATAGTGTAAAATTGGCTGTAAATTTTTTGTTTGTTTTTTGATTTTTTAATTTTATACCATTCTTTTAAGTTATTAAAACACGGTTCAACATATTTATAAAGATTTTAGCAGCAATTGTTTTGCTCTTTATTGTCTTGATATTGGTTTTTTCTATTCCAAGTGTTCAAACCTATTTTGGGCGATATGCCACCAAACGCATCAATGAATCCTATGGAACGTCAATTAATGTTGAAAAAGTTGGTCTACAATTTAATGGAGATTTGGAGTTAAAAAATATTCTAATCAAGGATCATTTCAATGATACACTTATTGCTGTTTCTGAGTTGAACAGTTCTCTCTTAAATTTTGCAAATTTAAATGATAATAAACTCATTTTTGGTGATATCGATTTGTATGGTTTACGGTTTCATATTAAGACTTACAAAGGAGAGGAAAAGTCCAATTTGGATGTTTTTGTCGATAGTTTTGATGATGGTAAGAAGAAATCGAAAACTCCTTTTGTATTGTCTTCAAGCGATGTAACTATTTCCGATAGTCATTTCTTGCTTACTGACGAAAATAAAGAAGATAATTCGCATATTTTAGATTTTAAAGAATTGGATATCAATGCTACCGATTTCTTTATCAGTGGGCCAGATGTAAGTTTGCGTGTAAATTCATTGAGTTTTTCGGATCCGAGAGGAGTCGAAATGCACAATTTGCAGACCTATTTCAAGTATACCTTGACCTCTATGAAATTTGAGGATTTAAATATTCAAACTCTAAACTCTGAGTTGCAAGGCGATATAGTTTTCAATTACAAAAGAGAAGATTTAAAAGAATTTACAGACAAAGTTTTGCTCTCCGGAAACTTCACAAAAAGTACGGTTAATTTAGGAGAACTTAATGTGTTTTTTCCAGAGTTTGGTGCATCAGAAAACGTAACTTTTGACACTAAAATTTCGGGAACACTAAATGATTTATCACTTCAAAACCTTCGACTTTCTACCAACAGAAGCACATACATTAGTGGTCAATTTGCATTTAAAAACTTAATTGACTCCAAGTCAAAACCACTTGAAATGACGGGGCAAATCGGCCAAATGAGGTCAAAGTATACAGATTTAAAAGGGATTCTACCACGTATTTTGGGCAAAAATATTCCTTCGAATTTGGCTGCTCTTGGGGTGTTTAACTTACAGGGAAATATATTACTTTCTGGTCCTTCTATTAAAGCCGATTTTGATGCCAAAACCGAACTTGGATCGGTTGCAGCTGATCTTGTTCTTTCCAAAATAAAAACTATTGATAATGCTCAATATGAAGGGGTTATTCAATTAAATGATTTTGATCTAGGTGCACTTATCGATCAACCTAATTTAGGGCGCATAAGCTCAGATTTTTTATTGGAAGGTACCGGTTTTATGTTGGAAAATTTAAAATCTAATATCAAAGGTACATGTTCTGCGTTTGAGCTTAATGACTACGTTTATAAGAATTTAGATGTTCAAGGACTTATTGAGGATAGAGTGTTTAATGGCGCTTTGAAGGTTGATGATGTTCATTTGAAAATGGATTTCGAGGGGCTTGTCGATTTTTCAGAAGAAGAAAATATTTATGATTTTTCGGCTAATATCCGCAACGCAAATTTGAATGCACTAAATTTTGTTTCTCGCGATTCAATATCTGTCTTCAAAGGAGAGGTAGCTATGGATATGAAAGGCACAGATTTGGATGATGTTCGTGGTTTTCTTCAATTTAAAAATACGTCTTATACAAATCAAAATGAAGATTATTACTTCAAAGATTTTCAAATTTTATCAGATTTTGATTTAAACAATGTACGCACCATTTCCATTAATTCGCCTGAAATTATACAAGGAACTTTTAAGGGTAAGTTTTTTGTGAAAGAACTTCCAAAAATGTTGAATAATGCCCTGAGCGAAATTTACTTCAGAGGATCAACAAACGACATTTCCCCCAATCAGTTTATGAATTTTAATTTCAAAATTTATAATAAAATCATCGAGGTATTTTATCCGAACCTACGTTTGGGTGCCAACACTTATGTTCGCGGAACTTTGGATAGTGACCCCAAAAAATTTACTCTCAAATTTAAATCGCCAAACATCAGCATTGAAGATTATTTTGCCAAACGTATTGAAGTTCAACTCATAAACGACAATCCGATTTTCAATACCTATGTAGAGCTGGATAGTTTGAGTACACCTTATTATGATGCTAATGCATTTAGTCTGATTAACCTTACGCTAAACGACACGCTTTATATCAAATCTGAATTTAAAGGGGGAAAAGAGAATTTAGACACCTTTGACTTCAATTTATTTTACACCAATGAGGGTGATAAATCTGTTGTTGGTTTGAAGCCGTCTTTTATCAATTTTAAGAACACGCCTTGGAAATTGAATGCAAAAAACAATGCCAAAAATAAACTTGTTTTTGATTCAGATTTTAATGAAGTATCTATTCAGGATATGGATATGTCCTACAAGGACGAACACATTGTGTTGAGTGCTCAATCACAAGATTCTCTATCAGGTAATATGAATTTGAGATTCAATAATGTTGACCTTGCCAAAGTCACTCCTGAAATAGACAGTCTTCAACTTGGAGGAACTATCAACGGTAATTTAAACATTGTGAAACAAAATAAAATTTATGTTCCAAAATCGCTGCTCACAATTGATGATTTTGAGGTCAATCAATTCAATTTGGGTGCTTTTAATGCTGACATAAAAGGGAACGCTTCACTTACAAATTACGATGTAGATGTGACCATTAAGGACGACCTAAATGAGTCATTTTCTGCTCAAGGCAGTCTAGATGTTTCAGGAACCAATTCCAATCTGGATTTGCAGCTCAAATTTAAAGATTTTTTATTGGAACCACTTGATCCTTTCGGAAGTGGTGTCATTACCAATATTAGAGGAAAAGTATCTGGAACATCGTCCATAACAGGGCGTTTGCAACGCCCTCAAATCAATGGTGTTTTGACCCTTAATCAAGGGGGGATGTCTGTTCCGTATCTAAATATAGACTATGCTTTTGCAGACCGTACTAGAGTTGACTTGGTAGCTCAAAAATTCATATTTGAATCTGCCAAATTTACCGATACAGCATTTTCTTCGGAGGGAGTTTTAAGCGGTCAACTTAGTCATACAAATTTTAAGGATTGGGCATTAGACTTAGATATAGATTCAGATCGTTTATTGGTTTTGAATACAGAAGAAACCGATGAATCGTTATATTACGGAACTGGATTTGTGGCTGGAAATATCAACATTTCAGGGCCAATGAATCAGCTTTTTGTTGAAGCTAATGTTACCACATCTAAAGGGACAATTTTTAAAATTCCTCTCAACGATAATGAGATGATTAGTGAGAATTCGTACATCAAGTTTTTGAGTCCAAAAGAAAAGAAAATAGAAAGTCAAGGAAGAGATATCAAACTAGATGATATAAAGGGTGTTGAGATGGAGTTTAATATGGATGTTACGGATGATGCTGAAATAGAAATTGTAATTGATAAAGAAAATGGGAGTTCTATATTGGGACGCGGAAACGGAAGTATGTTGGCTCAGATAAATACCAATGATAAATTTTTGATGTTTGGGGATTTTTTGGTGCTTTCAGGTTATTATAATTATCGTTTCGGAAAGTTGATTCAAAAAAAATTCAAACTCGTCAAGGATGGATCATTGGTTTGGGAGGGCGATCCATTACAAGCCGAGATAAATTTAGAAGCAATTTATGATGATATTTCCGTAAATCCATCAACGCTTTTAGATAATCCAATCAATCAAACCATAGCTGTTGAAGTTATTACCAATCTTACAGGTGCACTCGAAAAACCAGATTTAGATTTTGACCTCCGTTTTCCTAATGTAAATTCTGCGCTTAATAGTGAGCTAAAAGACCGTCTTCGCGACAAGGACAAACGGAACTTTCAAGCACTTTCATTACTTGCAACAGGATCTTTTAGAAGCAAATTGGCTTTGGACTCACAAGATGCTTTTGAGTTGGTATCCGATGGCGTAACCAACATGTTGAATGATGTTTTTTCGGATGAAGACAACAAAGTAAAACTGGGCTTAGATTTAGATATTGGAAAAACAACTCCAGAATTTGAAACGGATAGTCGAGTAGGGGTAACTCTGTCCACAAAGATTAGTGAAAATGTATTGATCAATGGAAAAGTTGGTGTTCCTGTAGGTGGAGTAAGCGAAACCACTGTAGCAGGAGATTTTGAAGTTCAAGTCTTATTAAACGAAGACAGGACGCTTTCATTGAAATTTTTCAATAGAGAAAACAGTATTCAGAATTTTGGAGAACAAATAGGATATACACAAGGGCTTGGGTTGTCGTACAATATTGAATTTGACAACCTCAGAGAATTGTTTAATGAATTATTTTCAATTAAAAACAAACCCACCAACCCTGATACCAAAAATAAAAAAGACAATTCCGCTCTACCAAATTATATGGAATTCAAACAATAACGACTTGAAACCTATCAAATACTTAAGTTTTTACTTTAAAAATAAGATAGTTATTAACGAAAACGTTTGAATTTTATGTTGTATCAAAATTATGTGCTCATCCCCTCATTTATAAAGTATAAGTTTATTAATTTAGCCGCCTAAAGCTATACCGCTATGGCCAAATCAATAAAAAAAATAGGTGTTTTAACTTCTGGTGGGGACTCACCTGGGATGAATGCAGC
>ERZ1047472.2222-NODE-2222-length-13978-cov-6.592186_pt1 | contig 13978 bp, 14 predicted proteins | sample MGYA00383095_ERZ1047472 | MGnify/ENA primary metagenome ERZ1047472 (study PRJEB29581, sample SAMEA5548365) | metagenome | biome: marine; feature: coastal; material: water | depth 1 m | study: Short-term variability in the microbial, nano- and picoplankton...
ATGCTATCCGCGCATTGAGTCCGGTAACCCTACAGTTTGTTCTGAAACTTGCGTTGGGCGCATTCGGTACTTGGGTGTCATGCTTTATGATGCCGACAAGATCGAAGAAGCCGCCAATGCACCAGAGGCACAGGATCTTTACGATGCTCAACTTGGAGTTTTCTTAGACCCTAACGATCCCAAAGTACAAGCCGCCGCTATTGCGGACGGCGTCCCTCAAGACTGGGTCAAAGCGGCGAAAGAAAGCCCGATCTGGAAGATGGCAATGGATTGGAAAGTAGCGTTCCCATTGCATCCAGAATATCGCACGTTGCCGATGGTTTGGTATATCCCGCCGCTTTCGCCGATCCAGAACGCCGCCGAAGCAGGCGCAATTGCCGACAATAACGGCATGCCGGATGTGCGAAACCTTCGGATACCAGTCAGATACCTCGCTAATATGTTGACGGCTGGTGATGAAGAACCGGTAGTAACTGCACTTGAGCGGATGCTGGCTATGCGGTCCTATATGCGGTCAAAAACCATCGATGGTGTGATCGACGAAGGCATTGTAGAACAAGTCGGTTTGGATGCGCGCATGATCGAAGACATGTACAAAATCATGGCGCTCGCTGATTATGAAGATCGCTTCGTCATCCCCACAACGCACCGCGAGCAAGTTGAAGAAGCTTATCATTTGCGTGGCGGCTGCGGGTTCACTGATACCAACGGATGCTCTCCGGGTATCTCAAAAGGTTCGCTTTTCGGCGGTTCGAAAAAGCCACTGAAAATGCCACAGGAGGTCAAATAATGGACCGTACACTCAAAGCACTTTCACTTATACTAAGTTACCCTACACGCGAACTGCAGCATGCCATGCCGGAAATAGGTGCCATCCTTTCTTCAGACACTCGATTGACAGTAGCGGCGCGTCGGGCGTTGCGTCCACTAGTTGACGAACTAGTTGGGCGTGACATTTATGACCTTGAAGAGCAGTACGTGATGCTTTTCGATCGCTCTCGCACACTATCGCTTAATCTGTTCGAACATGTTCACGGCGAAAGCCGAGACAGAGGTGGCGCAATGGTGTCGTTGGTGGAAACCTACAGAGATAATGGGTTCGACCCAGTGACATCTGAACTCCCGGATCATTTGCCAGTTTTATTGGAATTCCTCGCCACTCAGACCCCTGTGGAGGCGCGGGATACACTGGCGGATGCGGCCCATATCTTTCAAGCGCTAGCTGAAAGGTTCGAACGTCGCGAAAGCTCTTTTGGTGCCGTATTCGACGCTCTTTTGCAGCTTTCGGGCGCAGAAGAAGACGCGGAGGCTGTCGCTGAAATGTTGGAGCAACCTGACGATGATCCCACGGATCTAGAAGCACTTGATAAGATTTGGGAGGAAAGCGAAGTCATTGTCGGTCCTGATCCAAATGCAGGTTGTCCGCAGGTTCGCGACATGTTGGCACGCATGGACGAAGTTCCAAAACCAGCATCAATTTCAGCAGCAGAATAAGGGAGACACAAATGCATAATTTCTTATTTGGAATATTTCCTTACATAGCCCTTGGTGTTGGGATTATGGGTTCGATCGCGCGGTATGAACGCGATCCCTTCACGTGGAAATCATCGTCGAGCCAACTGTTGCGACGCAAGCAATTGGTTTGGGGATCTATACTGTTCCACGTCGGTATTCTTGTCATCTTTGTGGGCCATCTAATCGGCCTTTTAACACCAATTTGGATTTTTGATGCTTTGGGGATTAGCCATGGCGCAAAACAGCTTTTGGCTGTCATTGCTGGCGGTATCGCTGCTGTTGCTGCCCTGATTGGCGGTATCCTTCTTGCTCATCGTCGCCTTTCGGACCCACGAATTCGCAAGACTTCCAGTAAATGGGATTTTGCGATCTTGTATATGTTGCTAGGTCAGCTTGTGCTGGGTCTTTGGACAATATCGAGTTCTTTGCAGCACCTTGATGGGCACGAGATGGTGAAATTCATGTCATGGGCGCAAGGAATTTTTACCTTTGACGGCGCTGCGGTTAGCTACATCGGCGATGTTGCACTGGTCTTTAAGCTGCACCTCGTCCTTGGGCTGACAATCGTTTTGGTATTTCCATTTACCCGACTTGTTCACTTGGTTTCCGGACTTGCAGCTCCTTTCAGGTATTTCCTTCGTCCGGGATTTCAGATTGTGCGTTCACGCAGACAAGCAGCGCTGCCGACGCGCGATGACACCAAATCGACACCGGCGGAGTAGGACGGATGAATTCAGCATTATTTCCTGATTTAGTTGTTAACGGTGAGAAAATCCCACACGCGATTGTGGCGAACGAAACCCAAAACCACGATGCGCCTTCGGGGAAACCCGGTATCGCCTGGCGAAAGGCCGCGAATGCTGTGGCTATTCGGACATTGCTACTTCAAGAAGCCAAAGCTCTTGCTTTGGTGCCAGACCCAATTGAGGTGGGGCCAGGCCAGTACGAAACGGATGAGGAAGCATTGATCCGCGGTCTTTTGGACGAAGCCGTCGACGTCGGAACCCCAGAAGATGAAGATATAGTAGCAGAATGGGAAAAAGACCCCGAGCGATTTCGAGCGCCACCATTGTGGGAGGTATCACATATCCTTTGTGCTGCTGACCCACGCGATAAAGCAGCGACCGATAAAGCGATGCAGCACGCGGAGTCCCTTTCGATTCTTGTGACCGCAAACCCAAAGGCTTTTGCAGATATTGCCGCAAAGGAAAGCGATTGTAGTTCCAAATTGTTGGGTGGTGCGCTTGGGCAGCTTGGGCCTAGCGATACCGTACCTGAGTTCGAAGCAGTTTTGCGTCATTTGGTCGAGGGCGAGGTAACAAACGCGCCGGTTCAGACCCGACATGGTTGGCATATTATTCGCATGGACGCAGTGGCCAAGGGCGAAGTTTTGCCGTTTCGAGCGGTTCGCCAGAAAATCACTGAGGCAATGGAAAAAGCGGAGTGGGCTAGCAACGCACGTGTGTTTGTCAAAGCCCTTGTTGAATCTGCAGAAATTCAGGGGGCGGACTTTAAGCCAATCTAAGAAAGTGAGTTTGCTATCTTGATGTATATTAGGTTCCCACTTTCGCTCCGTAATGTTGAGGACCCTCTTCATGAGCGAGGCGTTGGCTGGATGTCAAAGTAGAGCCGTGGAGCGAGTGGAGCAATTTCCATGTAACTTATGCAACGCCACTGTGTTGCAAAACACTGCTTTCCAATTACACCATAATATACATTACTAAACATAATGTCATATATGCTGTTTTTGTTCCAGTATAATTGTTCCACTCGTTCCACCGCTCCCCCGAATTGGGATGGAAAGCGCGTAATGGAAGCTTGCTCCACCGTTGCGCTCCCCTCTTTTTCACCATGTTTGACTATTCCAGCTCGCGAAGCACAAGCGCGAACCTCGTCATGCCCTTGTAGTCGCCAGCGCTTAACTTCCGTCCTGTGCTTTCAAAGCCTGCTGCACCAGCAATCCTATGCGAATTTTCAGTCGTCTGACTGCACCGCTTAGGAGCTTTAAATGGGTCGAGTTCAAAACGGCGGAACCGAGCCTAGATCGCCGCTGCGTGCGCATTCGTTTTAGTCGTAAACATGTCAATTTCTTTTGCTATAATCCTCGCTAATGGATAGGTTTCTGGGCGCATAACTAAACCGGCGGGGTCTGTCATAAAGACATCGGGGTACAGCTTCATCAGATTGATCGCAGACCGATGGATCGCATCTTTTTGCTCTGGAAAATCACGTTGTAATTCTTGCGTGGGAAAGCTGAAACGACACATCAACACTTCGATCATTGCTGATACCAAAGCGTCGCTGGATGTCAACGCATAACCTTTATGCCCTGCGAGACCGAATGTTGATATTCGATTTTGGTAAGCCGATGTGGCAACTGCGTTTTGAGAGAAGCCTTGGTGAAAACGTGAAATTGCAGATGCACCAAGCCCGATCAACGTATGGCATTGATCATCTGTATAGCCTTGAAAATTGCGGCGCAGCCGCCCAGCTTTATATGATTTAAATAAGCTATCTGATTGCTTTGCGAAGTGATCTATGCCGATGGCTATAAAGTTTGCGGCTTTCAAAATTTGTGAGGCATTGTACGCTAGATCGAAGCGTTGTTTGGTGTCTGGCAACGTCTCTGGTCTAATCATCACTTGGCGCTTGGACATCCAAGGAACATGAGCATAGCCATAGATCGCCAACCTATCAGGATTGAGGGCAACAACATGGTTCAGTGTCGTTCGAAAGCTCTGCTCAGTCTGATTTGGTAGACCATATAGCAGATCCAGATTGATCGCATCTACACTCTTCTCCCTCAGAAAAGTGATCACAGTTTGGGTTTGCTCAAGGGTTTGCAGCCGCCCAATTGCCTCTTGGACAGCGGGCGTAAAGTCTTGGACACCTATGCTTGCGCGGTTCATGCCAAAATCGATCAAGGTTTGTAATAACGTCGGGGCAGCTTCGGTCGGATCAATTTCGACTGAAAATTCGAAGCCCCGTGTGGTTGAGAAAGTGCCGAAGATCTCAGAAAGCAAATCTTGCATTGTCTCAGGCGATAAAATGGTTGGTGTCCCTCCGCCCAGATGAAGACGGTTCATCTTGACACCTTGTGGTAGGTTTTGTGCAATTGTCTGCAGTTCTTTCTTTAGGATTTCGACATAAGCGTCGACTGGCCTGAGTGTTTTTGTGCCTTGGGTGCGACAGGCACAGAACCAACACAAACGTTTGCAAAATGGGATATGAACGTAGACTGAAATCGCTTCGTTTCGTTGCACACGGGATAACCAACTCAACTGATAATGTTGACCCACGTCATTTTGGAAATGGTTCGCGGGTGGGTAGCTGGTGTAGCGCGGCACTTTAGCGTCAAAGAGACCGTGGCGAGAAAGCGTATCGATATTTTGCATACCGTCGTTTATACTAAATGGGATAAATACTACTTTGACACAGATCAATATGACCAAATTGAACCTCTCGTCTGAAAACTGCATTGAATGCCCTATCCGCCATCGTGCGGTTTGTTCGCGTTGTGACGCCGAGGAAATGATTACCTTGGAGACGATGAAGTCTTATCGCACCTATTCGGCAGGAGATGTCATCTTGTGGCGCGGCGAACCTCTGGAGTTTGTGGCTTCTGTTGTGTCGGGTGTCGCGAACCTGTCCAAAACGCTGGAAGATGGGCGGACACAAATGGTTGGCATGCTGTTGCCATCTGATTTTATTGGCAGGCCGGGCCGGACCCATGTTGAATTTGATGTAACGGCAACAACGGATGTCACCTTATGTCGGTTTGAACGCTTGCCATTTGAACGGATGTTGGAACGGACGCCTCACGTGGCTGGGCGGCTAATGGAAATGGCGCTTGATGAGTTGGATGCAGCACGGGATTGGATGATCCTACTCGGTCGCAAATCTGCCCGAGAGAAAATCGCGACCTTCCTCGACCTGCTGGCACGTCGCGGTACATTAAACGGAGATGTTGGGCAGATATCTTTGGAGTTTCCGATGACACGTGATCAGATCGCAAATTTCCTTGGTCTGACGTTAGAAACGGTCAGCCGCCAGATGAATGCCTTAAAGAAAGAGGGTTTGATCGCCTTCTCAGGCCGTAAAAAACTTGATATTGTTGACCTTATTGGGTTGCGTCAGGCGACCGGTGATGATGCCGATGGCGGCCTGATCATCTAAATTTCCCGTTTTTGATCCAGATCAAAGAGTGAAACCTAGCGCCCACATAAAACCACCTTGCGAACACGGGCGTCCTTCGACGTTCGATCAATCGTTAGGATGATTTATGGACTACGTGAAGCTAATTATTTTGGGACCTGTCGCGATTGTGGCAGCGATGGCGTTAAATTGGGGTCGTGATCCAGCGTATCAGGCCCACGCGTTTCTGATCATGGTCATAGCTTTTGCAATGTTCCTTTGGGTGCTGCGTCAGACAGACGAACCTAAGCCACCACAACAAGGCGATATCTACTTTGATGGTGTTATTCGCGCGGGTGTGATCGCCACCGCCTTTTGGGGCATCGTGGGTTTCCTTGTCGGGACGCTCATCGCTTTTCAACTAGCGTTTCCCTCGCTGAATTTTGATTGGAGCCAACCTTTTTTCAACTTTGGTCGTTTGCGCCCACTGCACACCAGTGCGGTAATTTTTGCCTTTGGTGGCAATGCCCTGATCGCCACGTCGTTTTACGTTGTTCAACGCACAAGTGGGGCCCGCCTTTGGGGCGGCAATACCGCGTGGTTTGTGTTCTGGGGTTATCAGTTGTTCATCATTTTGGCCGCCACAGGGTATGTGTTGGGGGCGACCCAATCCAAAGAATATGCCGAACCTGAATGGTATGTTGATATCTGGCTGACAATCGTGTGGTTGAGCTATCTCGCGGTCTTCCTTGGAACCATTTTCAACCGCAAAGAACGCCATATCTACGTGGCCAATTGGTTCTATCTTGCGTTCATCATCACGGTGGCGATGCTGCACGTAGTTAACAACCTGTCCATCCCGGTCAGTATCTGGGGCAGCAAGTCTGTGCAATTGTTCAGTGGAGTACAGGATGCCATGACTCAGTGGTGGTATGGTCATAACGCGGTTGGTTTCTTTCTGACCGCGGGCTTCCTGGGGATGATGTATTATTTCGTACCTAAGCAGGCGAACCGCCCTGTTTACAGCTATAAACTATCGATCATTCACTTTTGGGCACTGATTTTTCTCTATATCTGGGCGGGCCCACACCATTTGCACTACACTGCGCTGCCTGATTGGGCGTCGACCCTTGGCATGGTGTTTTCCATCATCCTTTGGATGCCCAGCTGGGGCGGTATGATTAACGGTCTTATGACGTTGCAAGGCGCGTGGGACATGTTGCGGACAGACCCCATCTTGCGGATGTTTGTTCTATCACTTGGGTTTTATGGCATGTCGACGTTTGAAGGCCCGATGATGTCGATCCGGGCCGTAAACAGCTTAAGCCACTATACCGACTGGACCATCGGGCACGTCCATTCCGGCGCACTTGGTTGGAACGGCATGATCACATTTGCCTGCATCTACTTCCTGACACCGCGTTTGTGGGGCCGTCAAAAAATGCACTCTATGGCGGCAATCAACTGGCACTTCTGGTTGGCGACGATCGGCATCGTTCTTTACGCTGCATCAATGTGGGTCACCGGCATCATGGAAGGCCTGATGTGGCGCGAGGTCGATGACCAAGGTTTCTTGGTCAACAGTTTTGCCGACACAGTCAGTGCGAAATTCCCGATGTATGTCGTGCGCGGATTGGGCGGCGTGCTGTTCCTCAGTGGAGCGCTCGTGATGGTCTGGAACATGTGGATGACCATCCGCGGGGCCAAACCGGCTGACAAAACACTGCCCTATGCAACACTTGCCGAATAAGGATCAGTACAATGGCATTTCTTGATAAACACGCGATCCTTGAAAAAAGCCCAACCTTATTGTTAGTGGCCAGCCTTGGGGTAGTGACCATCGGGGGAATCGTCGAAATCGCACCTCTGTTCTGGTTGGAAAACACAATCGAGGACGTCGCAGGCATGCGACCCTATTCACCTTTGGAATTAGCAGGGCGCGACATTTACGTTCGCGAAGGGTGCTATGTCTGTCACAGCCAAATGATCCGCCCCATGCGAGACGAAGTCGAACGCTACGGACACTACTCACTAGCGGCTGAATCTCAATATGACCACCCGTTTCAATGGGGATCCAAGCGCACTGGGCCTGATATTGCCCGCGTTGGCGGGCGTTATTCAGATGCATGGCATGTAGATCATTTGATGGACCCGCAGTCTGTTGTTCCTGAAAGCGTGATGCCTAAATATGCATTCCTCGCGGATACGCGTTTAGAGGGCCATTATATAGAAGACCTGTTGGTGACCCATAGATTGGTCGGGGTGCCCTATACCGATCAGCAAATCAAAGCTGCATATGCCGATTTCTATGTTCAGGCCGACCCCGACGGGGATTGGGACGCGCTTGTTGAAAGATATCCTGGTGCGGTAGTGTCTAACTTTGATGGACAGCCGGAGCTGACAGAAATGGACGCGTTGATAGCTTATCTTCAAATGCTCGGAACGCTTGTCGATTTCACAACCTTCACTCCAGATGCAAGCCGATAGGAGGCACAAATGGACACCTATTCTTTGCTGCGACAGATCGCTGACAGTTGGGTTTTACTTGCGATGTTTTGCTTTTTTGTGGGGGCAGGTATTTGGGCGTTCCTGCCCAGTCAGAAAGCGGCGCGCGAGGATGCGCGGATGATCCCATTGCGAAATGATGTGGACAAGAAGCCATGTTCAGGCGTTTGCGAGACATGTAATTGTTCTAAAATGGCATTCTCATTGAAAGGGTTGGAACATGGCTGAGGACCACGTTGACCAAGAGACCGGAATCGAGACCACTGGCCACTCTTGGGATGGCATACAAGAGCTGAACAATCCCTTGCCACGCTGGTGGCTTTGGACGCTTTATATCACGATTATCTGGGGCATTGGCTATACGATAGCGTACCCTGCCTGGCCCATGATAAAAGGTACAACGACGGGTGTCGTGGGTTGGTCAACGCGAGGACAAGTTGCGCAGGACATTGCCGCGCATCAGGACCAAAACGCAGATCTTGTCAAAGCACTTCTTGCTGCAGACATGTCCAACTTGCCAGAGAACACGGACCTCAACAGATACGCAATCGCGCGTGGTGGGTCTGTTTTCACAGCGCAATGTTCCCAATGCCATGGATCTGGTGCGGCGGGCGCGATCGGCTATCCCAACTTGCTTGATAATGATTGGCTTTGGGGCGGGACGATGGAGCAGATCACTCATACAGTTCGTCACGGTATTCGAAATGACACTGACGGCGAAGCGCGGTGGTCCGAAATGCCAGCCTTTGGGGGAATCCTGTCGAGCGAAGAGATCAAAGCCACGGTTGAATACCTGACCTCTTTGTTGGCGACTGAATTTGATCAAGCATTAGCCGACGACGGTGTTGCTCTTTTTGCTGATAATTGTGCATCCTGCCACGGAGATAATGCGAAGGGCGACCGCGAGCTTGGCGCACCTAATTTAGCGGACGCGATCTGGCTCTACGGTAGAGATCGGGAAACATTGACCCATACTATTAAAAACGCGCGGTTCGGCGTGATGCCCGCTTGGGGCCAACGCCTGAGCGACGAAGATGTGCGCGCTGTTTCAGCCTATGTGCATGCTTTGGGAGGCGGCGAGTAGGCTGGTACGGCCGCTGGCTCAGCCAGTTGGCCTGAGGCTCTGAAACGGTCCTGTTCGCAAAACGCACCGTTTCAGAGCCTTCTTTGATTCAGATCAAGGCAGGAGGATCGCGACGTCGCTACGTTGGCGATGCGAACAGGAATCCAACGATATGTCTGACACAACCCCAAAACTATATGCCGCCCAAGAACCGGTTTTCCCCCTTAAGGTAAAAGGGTTCTTTCGCACGTTCAAATGGTGGGTCATGGCCATCACCTTGGGAATTTATTACCTAACCCCATGGATCCGATGGGACCGTGGCCCAAACCTGCCAGAACAAGCTGTGTTGATCGACATGTTGCATCGGCGTTTCTACTTTTTTTGGATCGAGATTTGGTCGCACGAGTTTTATCTCGTCGCGGGTTTGTTGATTATGGCAGGATTGGGGCTGTTCCTGTTCACCTCGGCCTTGGGGCGTGTTTGGTGCGGCTACACCTGCCCACAAACCGTCTGGACGGACCTGTTTATCCTCGTCGAGCGATGGATCGAAGGAGACCGCAACGCGCGGGTTAGGCTGTGGAACGCTAAGTGGAGCGCCCGCAAATGGCGGTTGCGGTTCACCAAATGGGTCGTTTGGCTTTGTATCGCGGTGGCCACTGGTGGCGCATGGGTGTTCTATTTCGCGGATGCACCAACATTGTTGTTCAACCTAACGACGCTCAATGCTTACCCCGCTGCCTACATCACAATTGCGATCTTGACTGCAACGACGTTCCTATTTGGCGGTTTCATGCGTGAACAGGTTTGTATCTACATGTGCCCTTGGCCGCGCATTCAGGCCGCCATGATGGACCCCGAAACTATCACCGTGGCGTACCGTGTTTGGCGCGGTGAGGATCGTAAAAATTCGCAAGCGGTGAAAGACGGCGCGGCGCAGGGTGACTGCATAAACTGTATGGCCTGTGTGAATGTTTGCCCTGTGGGCATCGCCATTCGCGATGGCCAACAAATGGAATGTATAACCTGCGCGCTGTGTATTGATGCCTGCGATGACATCATGGCTAAGATCGGCAAGCCACGTGGGCTCATCGACTACCTCGCGCTGGCCGATGAGGAGACCGAGCGCAGCGGCATACGTCCAAAGCCGCTTTGGAGGCACATTCTGCGCCCCAGAACCGTTCTTTACACAGCACTTTTGTCTGCGATTGGTGTGGGGCTGGTCTATGCCTTGTTTATTCGCAGCGACGTCGAATTAACGGTCAGCCCGGTGCGAAATCCGACCTATGTACTGCAATCTGATGGTTCGATCCGTAATATTTATGACGTCCGTCTGCGCAACAAACTAGGCGAGGACCATCAGTTTCACCTGAACCTGACCAGTGATGCCATCCTGCGGATTGAGCTGGAAGGTCAGGGGCGTGTTCTTACCGTGGATGTGCCCGCCGACAGCACAGTTTTGCAACGGGTCTATGTTACCGCACGCCCGAAAGATGACGCTGCCACGCAGGCAACAACACCATTGCGGTTATGGGTCGAGGACCTCGGTTCAGGTGACCGCGCAAGCCAGGCCACAATATTTAACGGAAGGGAAACACAATGACCGAGATAAAAGGATGGCATGTGCTTGCGGGATTCGCCGTTGTATTTACGGTCATCATCAGCGTGAACCTGACGCTGGCGTTCAAAGCAGTGGCGACCTTTCCCGGGCTGGAGGTGCGCAATTCCTATGTTGCCAGCCAGTCATTTGAAGCTGATCGCGCAGCGCAGCTGGCCTTGGGCTGGGACGTATCTGCCACATTGGACGGCGACATTCTGTCCCTCACTATCTTACAAAACGGGCAGCCAATCGCACCCACCATCGAAACGGCCACTTTTGGCCGTGCGACAAATGTGGCTTTTGACGAAACCCCAAACTTCGCGTTTGACGGCACCGCCCTGCGCGCGCAGGTGGCTGCAGGGACCGGCAATTGGAACCTGCGCCTTCAGGCGCGCGCAGAGGATGGGACGCTGTTTCAGCAACGCATCATCGTCGAGGTCATATCATGACCGCCGCTTGCCCTGCCTGTGTTGCCATTCCTGATATGGACGAAATAGTGCCCAGCACAGGTCTGCAATTCTCGGTGCCAACGATCCACTGTGCCGCCTGTATTGGCAAAATCGAGCGCGGCATGCGGGATGTGATGGGAGTGAGTACAGCCCGCGTGAACCTTTCACTCAAACGGCTGACAGTGACCGGACTGGCCAACCCGGAACATATCAAAGCCAAATTGACTGATTTGGGGTTCGAGGCGCATCCGCTGGATATCGAGGCGCTGAACACGGCGCGCGACAATGTTGGGCGCAAATTGCTGATGCGCGTGGCCGTGGCGGGGTTCGCCATGATGAATGTTATGCTTTTGTCTGTGGCGGTTTGGTCGGGGGCCACAGATGCCACGCGCGATTTGTTCCACCTTATCTCTGCTGCGATCGCATTGCCCGTGGTCGCCTATTCCGCCCAACCGTTCTTTCAAAACGCATGGGCTGCTCTACGCGTGCGGCGCTTGAACATGGATGTGCCGATTTCATTGGCCATCTTGCTGGCAGTAGGCATGTCTTTGTTTGAAACGTTGAAGGGTGGCGACCACGCCTATTTTGACGCAGGCTTGTCACTGACGTTCTTTCTGCTGATAGGTCGTTACATGGATCACCGTACACGCAGTGCCGCACACTCAGCTGCCAAAGAGCTCACTGCGCTTGAGGTTTACACGGCGCAACGCATCAAAGGAAACAACACGCAAACCGTAGCTGTTTCTGACCTCGGGGTCGGTGATGTGATTTCTGTGCCAACGGGTGCAAGGGTGCCGGTCGACGGCCTTCTTTTATCAGGCCATGCCGTCATAGATCGGTCATTTCTAACGGGTGAATCTGCCGCTGTGGATGTCAGGCAGAACGCACAGCTACAGGCTGGCGAGGTAAACGTTGGGGCTGTCCTGAGACTACGGACGACAGCAGTGGGGGAAGACACCTCCCTGCGCCGCATGGCGCAACTGGTTGAAACCGCAGAAAATAGCCGCAATAGCTATACTGCGCTGGCGGACAAAGCGGCGCAAATCTATGCGCCTGCTGTTCATTTACTGGCCTTTTTGGCTTTTATTGGATGGATGATCTTTACAGGTGACGTCCGCCATGCCCTGAGTGTCGCGGTTTCGGTGTTGATTATCACATGTCCCTGCGCCTTGGGACTTGCTGTTCCGGCGGTCTCGACGGCTGCAATCAGCCGTTTGTTCTCTATGGGGTATTTGGTCAAACACGCCACCGCGCTTGAACGGTTGGCGGAAACGACGCGCGTGGTTTTTGACAAGACAGGTACTCTTAGCAGACCCTTAATAACAATTCCCGAAACGATGACGGCCGATGCGCGTGCCGTTGTTAAAGCGCTTGCCCAATCTTCAAATCATCCTTCGTCAAAGGCGTTGGAAACGGCGTTGTCTGACACACGCGCCGCATCTGTCCGCGACATCACCGAAATCGCCGGCCAGGGCATGCGCGGCATATGGCGTGGTCACACTGTCCGATTGGGGCGTGGCGCATGGCTGGGCGCCGATTTTGATGAGTTGGGCGTAAGGATCGGCGCAAAAACCGCAGAACCATTTGAAACGGCAGAGGCCGCGCGGAAAGGCGCGGTTGAGGCGTTGCAACAACTGACGATCCCCAGCGAAATCATCACTGGTGACGCTGAAAAGCCCGCACAAGCATTTGCGGAATTGCTTGGCATTCCCGTCACTGCCAATGTGCGTGCGGACGAAAAGTTAGGTTGGCTACAGGACCTATCAGATCGATCGGATTATGTCTTGATGGTTGGGGACGGTCTAAATGACACCGCCGCATTGGCGGCAGCTCATGCCTCCATGGCTCCAGCAACGGCCTTGGACGCATCCCGTTCTGCATCCGATATCGTGATCCTGTCTGATAGCTTTGCGGATCTACCCCTTGTTCTCAAAATCTCAAAGCTATCGCGCCACCTCTCTAAACAAAATTTCGGGATTGCAGCCCTTTATAACTGCATTGCAATTCCAATCGCTCTCGCAGGGCTCGCGACGCCATTAGCCGCAGCACTGGCAATGTCAGCTTCGTCCATCACTGTCCTTTTAAATTCTCAGCGTGTGAGATACGCTTGATGAATGTTCTTGTGGTACTCATCCCTGTGTCTCTTTTGCTAGGATTGGTTGGTTTAGTCGCATTTGTCTGGACCGTGCGGAATGACCAGTACGACGATGATCAAGGAAACGCTGCACGGATTTTGTTGGATGACTAGGGCTTTGTCAGAGTGAAGTTGCTTTGAGCGGGCAATGTTAATTTGTGGGGTCTTTAGATGACAAAACACTCTCCATTGAGCTACTTTTAGCTTTGCCCATAAATCATCCGCCTTGCTGTAATGCTGTTTGCCCGCTGAGGCCACTCTAGTTCGTTTTTGGGACTACATAAGTTGGGTGCAGGGCTGCTAGAACGCCACCGTTACGCACGCCTCAATTTCAGGCTGAACCTGGCCGCTAATCTCGATGAGTGGCGCCAATTATTGAGCATATAGATTTAGGCTGCGTTAGTAATCCGGTACGAGTTGTCATTAGTTTGACCGCACCATCCATCGAGCTTGGATACTCAGAGGCTTGGCCTGACACCGCCTGCAAAAATTTTCTTGACCGAAAATATTTGTAAGTTAGGCTGTGTCTGCCGTCAGCACTAATGGGTCCAAATAGGATAATTTGATAAGAGAGTGTTTCT
>ERZ1047472.2224-NODE-2224-length-13970-cov-23.034351_pt1 | contig 13970 bp, 10 predicted proteins | sample MGYA00383095_ERZ1047472 | MGnify/ENA primary metagenome ERZ1047472 (study PRJEB29581, sample SAMEA5548365) | metagenome | biome: marine; feature: coastal; material: water | depth 1 m | study: Short-term variability in the microbial, nano- and picoplankton...
GTGCGGTGCTACTTTCTGCTATTGTCGCTGCAGCGGTGCCGTCAGTGCAGATTTACACAGCGGCTTCTCGGTATTTTGAGCGCTAGTGAAAAGGCGCGTTCGGTTTAGCAAATCTGGCTCAGGGAGTTAATGATGAATAAGCAAGCACTAGTCTTGGCCTTCGCCCTTTCTTTCAGTGTCCCCACCGTGACGCTCGCCTGCTACGACCACATGATGTTCAACGCGGATCAGATGGGCCTTGTTCAGGGGACTATCGCCCGTATGGCAGGACTCGTGCCGCCGGAGCCCGTCTTTGACGTCGAACACCCCGCAATGGCAAAAGTGCAGATCGGTGAAAAGAATGTGGTCACGATCAGCTATACCCGCCCTTTTTTCTCTAAGAATGTGCTCATGAAGGTCAAGGCGACCAGCAACGTCATCCTCGACGTGGAGGAGGTGGTCTTAGACGAACGGTCCGGCAGTGTCAGTGTTGGTTACGAGCTTGCCGATGGATCTGGCTATGAATCGATCATTCTGACCGTCAGCGGTGAGCACGATGGCAAGCAGGTCAATCAGTCATCACAGATCTACCTTCGAGGCGTTTAGCACCTTATTGTCGCTGATAACCGGCGTAGTCTGGTTAGTCAGACAGCAAGCAGGACAGCAGCGCTGTCTCCCACTCTGCCTCAATGTGCTCTGCGATGATTTCTATTCGGCTTTCTGCGCAGTCGTCGATCTCGATTTCTGACAGGGTGCTCCCAGCTAGGTTGTAGCCATAAATCCCTCTCTCGGTGATGAAGACGGCTTTTGCACGATCCACCTGAAGCTGCTTTAAAAAGTGAAAGACTTTTGAGTAGTCAAATGGTTTAGCGGCACTGAATCTCCAGCCAACGCTTTCGAAACCGTCAGTTGAATTGAGCGCACCAATATAGCCGCAGTCAGGCAAAACGCGATCCGCTGCCAGGATATAGTTGGGCTCGGCGTGGTGTGGTTTGCCGATTGTGGGTACCCACGTAGTCGGCTGGGTGATGAGCGTCAAATCGATTTTGCCCTGCTCAGTGGGGTAAACAGCGATGTCCCGGTCACAGTGCTGTTGCACGAGATTGTCGATCAGTGCTAGCTCATGGTTCGAATAAAGATCTTTTTTGTTAGCCAAAATTAAATCGGCTATTTGCAATTGCTGGACGAAGCTGGCGTGGTTGGCGTGACGTTCATTGGCAGCGGATCGGGCATCGATCAGCGTCACGGTGCTTTGCACCTCCAGCATCTCGATATAAGCCTCCGAGTAAAGGGTTTGTAACACTTCAACCGGATGCCCAAGGCCGGTGGGTTCAATTAAGAGTCGATCGGGTCGCCCCAAAAACAGAAGTTGGCTAAGGGCCATTTGCATCGGCAGCCCCGCCGCGCAACACATGCAGCCACCCGGCACTTCCAAGATGGCGACACGATCGTGTGTGACTGTATGCCCCTGCATCAAGCTCCGATCAACCCCAATCTCGCCGAATTCATTGACTAATATTGCCCAATGTTCGTCTCGCGGCTTTTGCTTCAACAGATTGAGTACTGCAGAGGTTTTACCCGATCCCAGGAAGCCGGTGATGATATTGACCGGAATGCGGTCTGGGATTGAGGGGGGCGTCACCACAGGTGCTCCACTTTTGAGTCATGAGGTTCCGGGTTGGCGGCTGGTGCGCTCGTAGAGGTCGCTTTCACAGGTGGCCATCGGCCGCAAATCCAAGATGTGAATGGTTCGTATCAATTATCATTGTATATGATACAATGTATCATTCAATAAATCGTCTTTTGGATTGCTGCTTGTTCTTTTCTCCTCACACGGTACGGCGCTTTGTCGTGATGCTCGCGTTGAGCGCGGTATTTGCCTGTGCTCAGCTTTTGGCAGCCGAACACCTTGTAGAGATCGAGTGCGACGAGCAACTGTGTCTGCAATGTCAGGTGGCTGCCGAGGATGAAGTGGCAGCGAGCGACGTTCTCCAACCGGCGACCTGCTATGTAGCAACCCTCCCGCGTGAGCTATCGACACCCCATTGGCTTGCGCGCCATGACTTTGATTTTCGCGCCCGGGCACCGCCACTCAGCTGAACCTGTTCCATCAGTTTACTGAACCCTTATTGAAATCTATTGTTAGGAGGCGGGTATGCGGCGCAAAGCAGCACATACTCTCGTAGCCGTTGCGGTCATTCCGTTCGCAGCTACTGGAAGCGAAGACACATTAACTGAAGAAACCGTTGTTACGGCGTCATTTACGGGTGCGAACAGCGCCTCTGCAGCTCCGATTCACGTGCTCGATGGCGAGCAAATTGCTCAATCAGGCGCGCAGTCATTGGGTGAGCATATCGATTCGCTGCTCGGTGTGTCGACGGCTGATTTTGGCGCCGCCGTGGGTCAACCGATTATCCGAGGCATGAGCGGTGCGCGCGTCAGAGTGCTGAACAATGGCACCGTGGTGAGGGACGTATCTGGTCTGGGCCCTGATCACCCGATCGACTCGAGTTTGAGTCACATACAGCAGATCGAAGTGGTTCGAGGCCCCTCGGCGCTAATGTATTCCAATGGTGCGATCGGCGGTATTGTGAACATTGTTGACGGCACCATTCCGATGACAGATCTGGAAGGCGTCAGTGGTTCAGTAGGCGCGGAATCCCAGTCTGTGAATGAGGGAGAGGCGCTCGACTTTGCACTCCGCGGCAATGTGGGTGCTTTGAATATCACGTATAGCTACCAAGATACTGATATGGAGAACTATGAGATTCCCGATAATGCGGTCCTAGGCGGTCACGATGAAGGTCATGGTGAGGATCATGATGATGATCACGGTGATGAACACGACGAGGACCATGGAGAAGAGCACGGAGAAGAGCACGGAGACATGAACACCCTGGCTAACTCTGATGCTGAATCGACCTCGCATCGCTTTGGTGTCTCAACAACGGGTGACTGGGGTTATGTCGGTGTTTCTTACAGTGATCTCAGCAATACTTATGGAATTCCTTTTCATGGGGATGATCATGATGCCCATGGGGAAGAGGGCCATGATGAGCATGAAGGCGAACATGAAGGCGAACATGAGGGCGAACATGAGGGTGAGCATGTAGGTGAGCATGAAGAGGAAGGCCATGACGAGCATGAAGGCGAACGCATCTTTTCAAACACCGAGTCAGAAACCCTAACGCTTCGCGGATCCTTTAATACGTCACTGTCTTTCGTAAATGCCATCGACTTTGTGGTGAAGGACAGCGATTACGAGTTGATGGAGCAACATGCGGAAGAAGAGCACGAGGGAGAAGATCACGAGGAGGAGGGGCACGAGGGGCATGCTGAAGGTCCTACCGTATTCAGTAATGAGTCAACTGAAGTGCAGATTGCCTTAGATCTGAGTGCCGGTGAGAGAATACGTCGAGTGGTTTTTAATTATGCTCAGGAGGAGATGTCTATTATCGGTGAGGAAGCCTTTATGGCACCGGTTGACTCTACTGAGACGACGCTGGGCTTCTTCACTTCGGATGATTTTGGTTTTGCAACACTGGATTTTGGCGCTCGCTTTGATCGGGTAGAGCGTGATGGCTCCATCGCTGAAAAGCATCACGAAGATGAGCACGATGACGAACATGAGGGTGAACACGACGACGAGCACGAAGGTGAGCACGACGACGAGCACGAGGGACATCACGAGGAGGATATGGTTTTTGAGCCGCAGTCTTTTGAGGAGGATGCATTCAGCGTTGCAGCGTCCCTGAGTCGCGATCTCAATGACTATGCTTCTGTTGCTTTGGGACTATCGAGTGTTAGTAAGGTGCCTTCTTCTCAGGAATTGTTCATGAACGGTGAGCACCTGGCGACCAGCCGCTACGAACTCGGTGATGTCACGCTTGATACCGAACGGTCTGACAGTATTGACCTCACCTTCAAGTTCAATGCCGATGTTTGGTATGGCACAGCTTCCGTCTTTCATAGTCAAATTGATAATTACATTTATCTCCGTGACGAGCTGGAAGAAGAACACGAGGATCACATGGACGGTGACCATGACGATGAGCATGAAGGCGAAGGGCATATCGAGCACGGTGATCTGACTTTAGCCGAGTACAAGCAGCAAGATGCTGAATTCACCGGGTATGAAATTGAGATCGGCGCTCGTTTTGAACTGCCTCGTGGCCAACTTCAGCTGAGTCTGGCTAGAGATGAGGTAGAGGCTGAGTTTTCTAATGGTCAGGACGTTCCCCGTATTACACCGGCTCGGAACATGTTCACAGCGCGCTACACCCTCGACGAATTCTCGCTCAGGGTCTTAGTGAAAGATGTTGAGCAGCAGAAAAATGTGGCGTTGGGAGAGTCGAGCACTGATGGGTTCACGTTAGTTAACGCCGATGCCTCGTGGTCTTATGGGTTGACTGATTCGACACGTTTTACCCTGAGCGCCTTTGCACGCAATCTCACCGACGAGGTAGGGCGGAACCATGCGTCGTTTGTGAAGGACCAGGTGCCATTGCCAGGTCGTAACATTGGCGTCCGGCTGCGTTTCGACTTCTGAGATAACGGAACATGAGTGGGGTCGAGCGGCCTTACTCGTGTTCTGCTCACTGAGCCGGAATCATCGTCGTCGCCGATCTATTCGATTCGGACACCGTTTTTACAGCTCAGTTCAGGCGTGTTTATTTACGGTAACCAACTACGGTATGCTTTTGCACAAACATCAGTAGGATCGCGGCAGTGTTGCGTCGACCTTTTCATCTCTTACTCATGACGGCGCTGTTACTGCGCGCGGTGATCCCAGTCGGGTTCATGCCGGCCAGTTTGGCAGATGGGCGCGGCATGATGTTGTGTGGGGGAGACCCTTATAGTCGCGCGCTCGCGGCATTATCGTCTCCCGCTGTGCCGCCCATGTCCATGCATCATCACGAGGGGATGTCGGCGCAGGTCGACGCGCAGTCCGAGCATCCTGCGTCCCACGCCGCCTTTGATCATCTTTGCGATTTCAATTTATCAGGGTCAGCCGACGCGCTAACGGTCATTGCCTATTCGACGACTGGCGCAATGGGCCGAGCTGTCAATTTTTCTGGCCATCACTACCTCGCGACGCAGCAATCTGACCGGCTGCTTCCTCCCCCCCGCGGGCCACCGCGAACCACTGTCTGAATGTTGTGTTGATGTAATTCAGAAATGCACGACCTGTCGTGCAATACAGTGAGAAATAGTTATGAACTTCAATCAATTGTTGTGCGTGGCCGCGTGTGCGTGCCTCGCTCTGCCCGTTTGGGCGCATGTCGAGTCTTCGACCTTTAGACCCGAAAGCCACGCCCCCGCGGGGGTTATGTCCGATCATTTGCACGCAAAAGGCGAATGGATGTTCGGCTACCGTTACCTGACCTCTGAGTATCGTGGTCTCTATCAAGGTTCGAGCAGTATCACGCCCGAGCAAGCTGGCGCCGCAGGTTATTCGATGGTTGGTAGGAGTATGAGCATGGACATGCACATGCTCGACATTATGTACGCGGTATCAGATCGAGTTACGCTCATGTTTATGCCGATGCATATGAGTATGGACATGACCATGGAGGGTACTGGCGCCATGCCGATGGAGGGCATGCATGGCATGGCCGACGATATGGGCGCTGACATGATGGGTGGTCATATGATGGGCGATCATACGATGGGTTCGATGACCCATTCGCATGGGACTTCTGGCTGGGGAGACACCAACATCTCGGCATTGATTCGGCTGCATGGATCTGATGGTCACAGCCTGCACCTGACATTGGGTATCAGTGCGCCGACAGGTTCGGTCGATGAGAAAAAGCCAAACGGGATGTTTGAACATTACGGGATGCAATTGGGCTCGGGAACATGGGATTTGGTGCCCAACCTCACGTATACCGGCTATCGAGACAGGGTAAGTTGGGGTGCTCAGATAGGTGGCACCGAGCGACTGGAATCCGCAAATGATTCCGGCTTTGCATTCGGTGATCAACGCTTTGCTACCGGCTGGCTGGGCTATCGTGTTGCACCGTGGTTGAGTGCTACCGTTCGTCTCGAATACGAATACGAAGATCAGTTATCAGGTGAGTACAACGGCGCCTATCCCCGCAAAAGTCCGGGTGATGACATAGACAACTATGGCGGCGAGTTTGTGACGGCGGGTATCGGATTCAATGCCGTCGCACAGCGGGGTCCATTAGCCGGAATGCGCCTCGGATTAGAATGGGAGTCGCGCGTGGATGAATCTTATAATGGCATACAGCTTGGCGCTGAAGACGGTTGGAACCTGAGCTTGAGTTACGCGTTCTGAGTTGGGATCTTTGTTGTGGGCCTATTGGGTTAGGCCCCTTTTAGCAAGAGATGATGCTGAGGGGGCCTATCGGTCACTCTGTGCTCAAAGAGTGGGTATTGTTAGGGCGTCGACCCGTATCCGCCCCTCTTTATTTAGGTTGGTATTTGCTGATCGATGGTGAGCGGGCAGTGTGACAAGACGCAGCCAGAACACTGCCCGGCGTGCTCGTTTCGGTATGCCAAGCTCAGCCCTGCTATAGTTCCCGCCAGCGGTAATTCATCGCGGCGTGACAATGCGCGCTGAAAGACTGCGGCGTGGTCAGTGACATTTCTGCCCGCTAACGATTGTGCTGTGCGATAAGTCAAAGAGTGCGCAATGCGAGTTATGAAACCCATCGGAGCCTTCAAAGCATGCAGTGGCAGAAACTAGGCAGTCAGTTGCCACAGGGCTATAACCCATTCACTCGAGTCATTGGCCGATTGACGCTCAGGACGATGGGCTGGCGCATCAGCGGCGAGTTTCCGAACCGGCCTAAATTTGTGGTTGCCCTGATGCCCCACAGCTCCAACATGGATTTTATTCTGACGATCGCGGTGCTGTGGTCGCTGGGCTTGAAGTCGAGTTTTATGATGAAGCACACGCTGTTTTGGTTTCCTTTGGGACCCATACTCCGCAGATTGGGCGGTATATCCGTCGACCGTCGCAGTGCTCAGGGGTTGGTTGAGCAAATGAGTGCGGAGTTTGGTCGTCGCTCTCGCTTAGTATTGGGCGTGACACCACAAGGTACGCGAGGCGCTTCAGGAGAGTTTAAGCAGGGGTTTGCGAGGATTGCCGCAGCGGCCCGTGTTCCCGTGCTGCCGGCTATTTTGCATTACAAAGAGCGCACCGTGCAGCTGGCATCGCTGATTGAAGAGTTTCATGATGTCCCCAAGATGGTCGAGACAATAAAAACGCTCTCCTTAAGTGGGTCTGCGCGTCATGTCGGTGCGTAAAGCCACCGCACCCCAATAATCATCACGCCTTTTTGTGTGCCACAAGATGAATACACGTCGCTAGCCGTGATGCCATTGCGCGGGTGCTGGGCGTAGACAACCACGAAGCGCTGTGAGTATCGAACCGTGTTAAAGAGGCGCAAAGGGCCGGTAACCTGTGGTGCTCGTTACTGTGCGTGTTACTTTTATAGGGTGATGCTGCTCCCGGCGGTCGAGGTACCATACTGGACATGAAGATAGATCGAAAAACTGAGATTTTGCGTTCGGCGATCGAGCTCATTGCCGATGAGGGGTATGGCAGTCTTAGCATGCGGGCTCTGGCCCGAGCGAGCGGGATGAAGTTGGGTGCGCTCCAGTACCATTTCCGCACGTGGGATGCGTTGTTAATCGCCCTAGTGGAGTACATCGAGGCTGAAATTATTTCTGCATTTGACGCTTCGGAAGGATCTGCCCAAGAGTCCTCTATCAGAAATTTGATTGAGTTCATGTTGGATGAGCACGTGGGTACCTCAGATAACTTATTCAGTGACCGGCTTTGGGCTCAGCTATGGGCTATGGAGCAGGTAGAGCCCTTAGTGTCCGACCTGCTTGAGGAGGTTTACGCCAAGTTCCTGATGAAGCTTGAGAGGCTGATGGCAAAACAGAGCGTCGTTAATGCCCGCGCAGAGGCGCTCATGCTGTTAAGCCTAGTGGAGGGGGAGTCACTGTTTGTGGGTCAGGGTCGGCGCTGGGAAAAGAACAGATCTGCGGTCAGAAAAACCATACTTAGCCTAGTAGACGAACGTTATCCCGGCTCCTAACCTGACCCCTGTTTGTCATTGATACCCCCGCGGAGCGCTCCCTCGATTGCGCCTTATTGCTGTATGAGACGCACTGCCAACGAGCCTTGTTTTAGTTACCTCTGTTATTGCTTTGTAAACACAAGAGCGACATGACGTGTTGCGCCGATGGTTGAGGCACTGATTGGTGAATCACCTAAACGCAGTGATCAATGCCTTCATGAGCTCAGCTGACGTAGCCCAGCCGTGTGTCTCGCCGTCGCCGTCGGCACGTGGCCATGTGGAATACAGGGTAATCACAAGATCGGCCTCGGGCACCACGCGAACAAATTGGCCGTGTATGCCATAGCCACTTACGTCACCGCCGGGATTACCCTCGCCCCACCAAAATGAACGGTAAGAGGGCGTGTAGCCTTCGGGTGCTGGGTAGGGCCAGTTGGGATCTGCTTGCTGTTCCAATATGTCCTGAATAAATGGGGCAGGAATGACCTCTTTGCCCAGCGCCTTCCCGTCGTTCAAAACTAGGAGTCCGAAACGAGTAAGATCACGCAGGGTGGAACTCATGCCATGGTCTGCCAAAACGAAGCCGCCTTTATCGACGGTGATGTTGGCATCAAATTCGGCCCCCATCGGCTGCCAAACATGTTCTGAAATGAGCTCTGCCAGTGGTTGTCCGGTCGCCGCTTCCAGCACCCAGCCTATGACGTTAGTCGAACCTGACCGGTAGCTGAATTTTCCCAACTTTGATTCATCTCGCTCCACCGTTGGAAGAAATTCATAAAGGCCGACGGGGCCATTCTCTGGACAGTAATCAGCATCCGTCCAACCGATCGCACAGTCTTGAAGTCGGAAGGTTGTGGTGAAATCCGGATAATCTTCGGTGTAGTCAGACCCGTCTTGCATGTCGAGCACAGTTTGCAGCGAATCGGGGGCATAGCCGCTTTTGGCGAGGGCAGGGACGTAATCGGTCACCGGTTTATTGAGGTCGATGACCCCCTGTGCCGCTAACTTTCCCGCCACCAAAGCGACGACAGATTTGGACACGGAATTCATTAAATGCGGAAGATCTGACTTGAGATGGCCGTAGTACTTTTCGAACACAATGTCGCCATCTTTGAGAATCAGCAGACCATCGATGTACTGTTGCTCGGCGATGTGATCGATCGACTGCTCGTGCCCCTGAAATTCGACGGAAAAATCCGTAACGAGGTCACTGCTGTTTTTGAGCACAAGGAACCGAGTCGGGTCACGAGGGATATTCACCGTGGGGATCACCTCGCGCATGTGGCTGAACGCCCAGCGGTTGAGAGGTCCGAACTGAAAGGAGTCTAAGGTCAGATTGTCAGGCCGGCCACTTTCCTCGGCCACCGCAATCGATTGACCGAGGAGCCAGATCGTCAACAGTACCCCCGTGAAAACGCGCTTGTCCGTGCTTGTCCCCATGAGTTTGCTCCTCAGTAGGTGAGTTCGAAATTTAAATCCGCTGTTTTAGTCGCGGCTAGACCGCTGATTTAACCGGTCTGTTCCTCAACGGCTCGCCAGGCAGCATCAAATGCTAGATTCATTAGGGGGGTCGCCTCGGAATCGGTGTTGGCAATAGAGATGCGCCCAAACTGCGCGCGGCCTATTTCGTGGGGTGCTTGCCCTTCCTCCCATTTCGGGTCATAGAGCCCCAAATACACATAAGCGTAGCCGTGAGGAATGCGATTGACGGTAATTGCCCGAATATCGGTCTCGTGGTTGAAGCCGTGTTTCCCCAGCAAGGATTGTAATTGTTGGCGTATCTGCTGTTCGTAGTCGTCAAAGGGGGTGCTATAGATTGTGTGACGCGCCATGCGCAGTTGATCGCGACAGGACGCAGGTTGTTCAGGTCCGGTCATGGGCGAGTGCATCATGAAGACGACCATGGGGTCATCTGGCCCACGGGGAGGCTCATAGCCGCCTACCGCGACGGTAGGTGCGGTGCTGACCCACTGAAAGGGGTCATAGGGGCACTGAAACAAGGTGGCGTCTAGCTTGGAGTAGGCTAGGCCATTTTCCAGTTGCACGTTGGCATAGACGAAGGGGGTTTTGACTCCATAGCTCAGCCCCTCTTTTTGGCTGTCGGGCATCTCAGGGCACAGGTGAGGGATGAGGGCGTTGTAGCAGGCCAGCACGCAGTGGTCAGCGGTGACTCGCTGGGCCTTACCCTGCTGCACATAATCCACCTCGACCTGATTGCCGTTGTTGCGCACGCCAACCGCAGTGCTGTTGAGCCGCAGTCGTGTGGTATTGGTCTCCCGATCTAGGGCGCTGTAGTTAAAACGGGTAATGACCACGTCTTCTCGACCCTGCATGTCCGGTGCTACTGCAGGTATCAGCTTTTGTACCAGTAAGCGTGCGACAGATGCATTACCATCGGGGAACATATCGACACTGAGTAGTTTGCTCAGTGTCACTTCTGCCACCATCGCAGTGGCCTTGCCCAGCCAGCCCAGTGACTTGATGCCCGTGCCGCCCAAGGTAATTCCCTCGAGCACCGTCAGGTTCCACCCCGAGACGCCGTTGAGGTGGATAATGATGGCATTCATAATCGGCAGAGTAGACTCGTCAAGACCAACCTTATCCACCAGGTAGCGGTTGTAGCTGGTGGTATTAATGTATTCCCATTTTTCGCTCAGGGAGAGGTCATCCAGGCAGTCTTGGTGGCCGGCGAAAAAGTTGATTAGCTTGTCTTGCTCTACCTCCGGCAGGGGCAAGGCGCGTACCGATTTTTCGTAATCCTTGCCACCAAACATAGCGGCCAGCCAATTACCTCCAACGGTCACGTGGCCGTCTGCGCCGGGCATAGCAATGCCATTGTTTGCCTGCAATTTGCCCGCTAGAAACAGATCCTCTGGTGTTTGCCGGTCCATGAAGTCGATGAAATCGTCATCAATACCAATGTCCTCCATCAATCCGCGCGCGGCATCGCTATAGTTACTCAAGGCCTCGATGTTTTGTGCTCCACCAAGGCTAAGCATCATTTTCCCATCCTGGTGGAATTCATTGCGCTTAGCGTGACCACCAAAGTCGTCATGATTGTCGAGTATTAGGATGCGTGCATCATCGCCCATCTTTTGTTGATAGTAGCGAGCCGCTGCCAGTCCGCTCATGCCTGCGCCGACCACGATTAGGTCATAGTGCTCGTTCAGCGCCTCATAGCGTTCAGGCTTGTTACCCCGCCAGGCTAACTCGTGGGCCACTTCATAGGAGCCTTCGTGACTTCCTCTCATTCCGGTCAGTGTGGGGGGGTAATAAGCCGAGGTGTCTGGCGGGCTAAAGGGTCGAGGCGTCTGAACCGACATCGGTTCGTCTGTTATGGGGTCTCTGTTACATCCGGCGAGCAGAAGGCCCCCCGTACCGATGGCGGCGCCGTTTAAAAAATCTCGGCGTTTAATACGTCTTGTCATTTGAGCCCCGTTTTCTTGTCTGGGTAGTGGCCGGGCGATGCACTCGGCAAGGCTCGCCCCATCAGTTTAAAAGATCCCAGCGGGGTGGTACCTAGGCTCATATCGACTATGACTGCGCTTAGTGTGCTGCGAGTGGGCATGTACCAGTCCGCTGTTCGATTTTGATCGACACGATATTTTGCTCTTTACATGTCAGTCGACAGGTTATAGCCTGTCGGTCGACATGTAAAAGATTTTTCCTGAATTAGTTCGCCTCGTCGACAGGATGACCGCCAATATGAACCAACACGCTGCAGAGTGTTTGCCTTTGGACCATCAGATCAATCGCTTTGGATTGTGGTCTGCTGTGATCTGTATTGTGACAGGCTGTCTGGCGATAGCCCTCCCGTTAGATGTTCCCAACGGCTACGACGCCACACAGGCTGAACGAGTGAGTTGGCTTGTGGCCAATCGGAACGCCTTCGTTGCCGGCTGGGCCAATCAAATCATTGCGATGCTTGCTTTGTCCGGCCTTTTCCTCGCCATTGCATGGCGAGTGCGCCAGAAAAATCCCCTGAACGCGCTGCTGGCCGCGGGTGCGGCTGTCATGGCGACAATGGCCTTTGTGATCCCCAAATTTATGGCGGTGTGGACTATTCCTTTACTCGCCGAGGCGGCTGATTCGGGTGGGGCAGGCGCTGCGATGGCTGCCACGCTGTTACCGCTCCTCAATGTGTCGATTCCTTTTTCGCTGTACACCTCTTTTGATTATTTGGGCTTCTGGCTCTATTCACTGTCTGCGCTTCTGACGATGGCCCCCTTTTACGATCGCGATTGGGCATCAAGGTTTGCGTCCCTATTGCTGGGATTGTTTGGCCTGGGATTTAACCTGGCCTTTGTGCTGCTGTTATGTGGTGTGGTGGGCGCGCCCGAAATTGAAACGTCTTTTGGTATGTCGATTATCCCGTTACTCCTTTTAATACTGATCATGATCGTCATTTTTCGGCGATCAAACTAGAGAGCCCGGTCACGATGACGGAGAGAGGATCCTATTTTTCGTTGGTGGCAAGTGCTTGCTGTCAACAGAGCTTATTGAAACCAATCAGGAGATCACCTGTGAAAAACGCAAATAAGAAAATGCTTGTTGCTCTATCAGCACTTACCTTGAGCAGCATGGTGAGTGCCCAGTTAGAAGAAGTCTTGGTGAGTGCACAGAAGCGGGAGCAAAGCCTACAGGATGTGCCCATTGCTATCAGTGCAGTCAATGAGGAACTGCTTGAAAAAACCGGGATCAATACCATCACCGAGGTCATTCCCATGGTGCCTGGACTGACGGGCGCTGATTATGGCCTGGCAACCAATAGCTGGGCTATTCGCGGCATTGGTAGCAATGATTGGACCATTGGGTCGGAGCCGTCCGTTGGTGTTTTCGTAGACGACAGTTATGTTGGGCGCAACATCTTTGCTTCCACCAATTTTTTTGACATCAACCGGATAGAGGTGGTGAAGGGCCCGCAGGGGACATTATTCGGCCGCAATGCCGCCGCGGGTGCCGTGAGCCTGATCACCAATAAACCGGGTGATGAGAACGAGCTGCGTCTGGGCGTCGCGGTGGGTGATGAGGGTCAGCAGCGCTACGAGGTGGTGGGAAATTGGGCGGTGAGTGACTCCTTTGCCTTGCGCCTCGCCTACCAACATCAAGAGTGGGACGGCATGTGGACCGAAGTGAATAGCGGTGACGACATGTATACCGAGAGCGATGTGGTTCGTGTCTCGGCGCGCTGGGATGTGACGGACAATTTGGAAGCGCTGATTAAATTCAATTATGGCAAAGCGAAGACCAATTACACCAGCGCGATTAATATCCCAACCAATCTAGCTCAACCAGGGGTGGAGTATCCGGATCGATTTGCGATTAACCAGCCCAATTTTGAACAAAATGAGGATGATGGGTTTGGTCTGCGCTTGACTTGGGCGATCAATGAATCTCTCACACTGGTATCGATTACCGATGCGCGACACGGAGAGAACGATTACTACGAGGACGTAGACGGAACGGCCGATGACTTAGCAATCGATATGGCGCTGCTCGGCGGAGCGGTCGGAGGTCTGGACATCCCCGTGGGTTTGGGTGCTGACGCCGACACCTTTTATCAGGAATTCCGTTTGAACGGCGAAACCGACCGATTGACCTGGTTTACGGGGGTTAGTTACTACACGGAGGATCTCGATAATTCTCGATGGGAGGTCGATTACGTGGCGACGGCACTGGGATTCCCTATCGGCAGTCAACGCATTGAGAGTAGGGCAGAGAATAAATCGTTTGGCATCTATGGTGACGTGACTTGGCAGATGAGCGATCGACTCGCACTCATTGCCGGACTGCGATGGAATTCAGATGAAAAGGACTGGTGTACCAATACGTTGGTCGACGACTTTGGAGAGTCCGGTGGACCCACCGACGGACCACTATGCGATGAGAAGGACTGGGACGAGTTCACCTCGCGTCTGGTAGCGCAATACA
>ERZ1047472.2234-NODE-2234-length-13929-cov-10.623829_pt1 | contig 13929 bp, 14 predicted proteins | sample MGYA00383095_ERZ1047472 | MGnify/ENA primary metagenome ERZ1047472 (study PRJEB29581, sample SAMEA5548365) | metagenome | biome: marine; feature: coastal; material: water | depth 1 m | study: Short-term variability in the microbial, nano- and picoplankton...
TCTGTGGATACAAATGAAAAATTAAAAATCGAACTTTTAAGAGAATCTAATGAAGCAATTAGTGATGAAATAGCTGCGAATAAAAGCCGATGTCTAAGAATATTGGAGGAATGGCCAGAGTTAGCAAAAATATATGCTGTTCCAATATAGAAGATTGAGAGCCTCCATTCAGACATTAGTAAAAGCTAGCTTGAAAGATGGAAAGATGGGTGATCTGCCTAATTCTTATTACAATAAGCTTGATTCAACGGTTTCTGCAGATACATTCTTCGACAATTTCACAATTAGCAGTTTCGACTTTATGACCGTAAATAGGGATAGATACACTGCCGATGAATAGGCTATTTTACTCATAAATATTTTTTCAAGGAATAAACTACTACTTTCAGAGTATTGTTTAGAAAAACTGGTAGATGAGCGAATCCCAAGTAATGAGCAGATGAGTATCACTCATATTGAAACGAAGGGTGAAATAATTATAAATGTACAGTTCTACGCTAAACATAAGAGAAGAAGGAAAGAAGATATTAGGAATATAACTATAAACGGGAAACGATTACCTGATCAGTTTGTAGAGGTAAGTGAATGAAAGCAACTGTTTAAGATAGACATTGGTTCATTATCAGAAGGTAAACATCAATTCAGTGCTACATTGCATCTGACACGAGAGGACATTCCAGTGAGTTATAAAGTAGTTTATGAGTTTGAGATTTAAATTAATACTATGCATCGCTTTTGGAACGATTTTGTCGTGTGAAAGACAGGACAGAGTATCTGAGATAGATCAGTGTTTGAGAAAATCTAGGAGCATCATTGTCGATCGTAATGTTAAACTTAATAGATTAGTGAAAGCTTATGGACTAAAGTATGGAAGCTCTAGATACGAACCTGCGTTTCAAGTTTTAGAAAAAAAGGACTTTGTCAGAATGCTTGGTTACAAAATTTTATTTGGATGTATATGATGATTTGCTAGACCCTTATGATTCTTTAACGTATGTTAGTAAAACGCCTAAAGAAGAAATTTGGACAGATTTGAAGATTTTAGGATCTGACTCTGTTATGCAAGTACTTTTGCACCATCAAAAAGATACCTCATTATACAGAGATTTACTCAGCTTAAATAAATACAAGATAAAAAGGCAAATAGTAAGTCAAATTGGTGGAACATATTATGGTTTTTCTAAAAGCCAAGCAGTTGCCGAACGTCTATCAATTGACACCTTGCAACTGGGTTTGTCCTGGGACGTCTCAAATGGATATGGAGGTATAGATTCAGTAGTCGTGGATGGTTTAGAAATGAATACTGACTTAGTTTCTCTTGAAAATACAAACTATTTTATTCCGTACGACTTCTATTTTGGAAATGAGGATGACGTGGCACTAAAAATTATAGTAAGTGGTCTAGAAGGATCCAGGACTTTTCCATATAAGTCAATAGGAAAATAGTGGTAGACAGATAAAGAACGAGTACAAAGCATCGTTCTTTTTGTGTCTATTATCTATGCTTTGGTAAGCAATTTTAAGACGGTCCAAGCTGCTTCTTCACCCTTATGTCCATGAGTTCCACCAGCTCGCTCTATGGCTTGCTGCTGAGTGTCAGTGGTTAATAGTCCGAAAGCTACTGGAATGTTATGCTTGATCGTTACATTTGAAATGCCATTAGCCACAGCATCGCAGATAAAATCAAAGTGCCTAGTCTCTCCTTGAATAACCACTCCTAAACATATCACTGCATCGAAGCCACTGCTTGCGAGCTTATTAGCCCCGTATATCAGTTCATACGATCCTGGCACATCCCAAATTTCTATATTTTCAGAGGGAATACCTTCTTTTTTAAGAATTCTTAGAGCACCTTCCTTTAAAAGGCTTGTAATTTCAGTATTCCACAATGCTGTGACAACACCGACTTTAAAATTAGTATGTGGAAGCGTGAGCTTCTCGTTTAGAAAGTTTTGATTGGAATAATCAGCCATCTTGGCAATGGATTATTTAGAAGACATCTTAGCCTTCACTCTTCCAATACGTGCATCTGCACTTGTAGCGTATTGAGAATCGCTATAATCTTCTTTTAGCTCATTAAGTGCGTCCAACGCATCGCTATAGTTTTCAGCTTTTTCATACGCAAGACCAGCTTTGTATAAAGCATATGGAGTAGTAAGTATATTGGTTCTTTTACTCGCTGCACTCATATATTTATCTCCAGCATTCTCGTATTGTTCTAGTTCTGAATAGCAATCTCCCTGTAATACGATAACTTGTGCAGCCATAAACTCATCATCCATGCTTACATCAGAGAGATAATCTAGAGCCTCTTCATACTGACCTTTGTCAAGAAGAATTCTACCAGCATAATAAGAAGCTTGGTTACCAGCTTTGGTACTACTGAATTCATCCGCAACATCTCTAACACCTAAATAAGTCCCGTCTCCATTTAGAGCAAGATCCAATGAATCTTCAGTGAAGTATCTTTCTGCCATAAAAAGACTTTCGGCAGCATCCTCCTCCATTTCAGGTTTGTATACATTGCCGTAATAATAAATACCTGCTGCAAGCACAATAAGCACTATACCAGCAATCATGATATTATTTCTATTCTTTTCGTAAAACTCAGTAATGTTATCTACACTCTGGACGCCTTGTATTTGTTCTTCTGTACTCATTTTCTGTAAAAGTGTGCAAAAATATACTTATTCCACAATAAATGGATACTCAGTTTCATATACATCGTCGTACAATTCGTCTGCAGTAGGGAATGGAGAATTATCAGCAAATTCAACAGAATTAGCTACTTCTTTCTCTACCTCCTCTTCTATTTTTTCGAAATCAGCTTCACTCATCCATTTTTTCTTCAAAATGGTAGCTTTCACTACTTCTATTGGATCTATTTTTTTATATTCTAAAACCTCGTCTTTGGCTCTATACTTTGCAGGGTCTGACATAGAATGTCCTCTGTATCTATATGTTTTGAGTTCTACAAAAGTAGGTCCATCACCTTTTCTAGCTCTTGTTGCTGCTTTTTCCATACTCTCGTGTACAGCTTCACAACTCATTCCATCTACTTGCTCGGCTGGCATATCATATCCACAAGCAATTTTGTAGATATCCATCACGTTTGTAGTACGTTCTACAGAGGTGCCCATAGCATAGTTGTTGTTTTCACAAATGAATACTACCGGAAGGTTCCAAACCATAGCCATGTTAAAAGTCTCGTGAAGGGCTCCTTGTCTTACAGCTCCATCACCCATGTAGCAATAGCATACATTATCAGTTCCGTTGTATTGTTCTGCTAATGCGATGCCAGCTCCTAGAGGAATCTGGCCTCCAACGATACCGTGTCCACCAAAGAAGTTGTGCTCTCTAGAAAACATGTGCATACTGCCACCTTTTCCTTTACTACAACCACCTACTCTTCCAAAAAGTTCCGCCATTACTTCGTTGGCAGAAATACCCATTGCGAGAGCGTGTCCGTGGTCTCTGTAAGCGGTGATTACTTTATCCCCATCTTGCTTTGCAGATACCATTCCTGCAACTACTGCTTCTTGACCAATGTATAGGTGGCAAAATCCTCTGATTTTGTTTTGACCATACATCTGTGCAGATTTCTCTTCAAATCTTCTGATCAGTAACATGAGTCTGTACCAATCAATATAAGTTTCTTTAGTGTGCTTTGCTTTTGCCATTTTATATTTGGAGCGACAAAAATAACAATTTTAATCGCTCAATAATCATCTTTGAAAGTACAAAAGCTGTCACTTATTTTTTTTAAAAATCATACAGATTGGTCCTGGGAGGGAGAAGAGGATGTGATTGGTATTTATGGGCTAAATGGAGTTGGGAAAACGAGTATATTGGACGCTGTACACTTTCTTTGTTTAGGTAAATCTTATTTTTCATCGACGGATGTGCAATGCATTCAATACGAGCAGCCTCAAGCAGGCATTATTTCCACAATTATTTCAGAGGACACCGCAGGTTTAAAAATTAAATTCAACAGGGGAAGTCGCAAAATTGTATCTATAAATGATGTTAATTATAAGCGGATAGCCGAACATATAGGGAAATATCTTGCGGTAGTAATAGCTCCCGGAGATATAGAGCTAGTGTATGGTACAAATGAAAAGAGAAGGTCATTTGTAAATCAAATCTTAAGTCAGGTTGAGCGTGCTCATTTGGACGACTTGGTAGTTTACAACAAATTAATCGAGCATCGAAATAAGCATCTGAAGACGGATGATGTAGATCACGCCTTAATTCAGACTCTAGATATACAAATAGCACCTCTAGCAGAGAAAATATATCTGAAGAGAAAATCCTTTTTAGAAAAATTCAGTGTGGTGTTTTCAAATTTTTATTATCGACTATCTGGCGAAAAAGAGGATGTAAGTCTGAGCTATAAAAGTCAGTTGGAAGAGAGTTCCTACTTAGAGTTAGTAGAGAAGTGTAGAATGAAAGATATTGCCGTTCAGCGAAGCTTTGCAGGTATTCATAAGGATGAATTAGATATAGAAATTGGAGGGTATTCTCTTAAAAAATTTGGTTCACAAGGTCAGATCAAATCAGCACTCATAGCTTTGAAGCTCGCAGAGTTTGAATATCTCTCTGAGAGTACGGGTAAAAAACCAGTATTATTACTGGATGATATATTTGAAAAAATAGATCAGGAAAGAGCAGAAGTACTTACTCAGATTATTAAAAATGATACCTTTGGACAAATATTTGTGACCGATACAGATCAGCAACGACTAGAGCGTTTTTGCAAGCAAATAAACAAACCACATATAACCTTAGAACTGAAATAGGTGCAAGAAGAGAAATCCATAAAAGAGCTGATGAATACCTTATTTAAATCTTATAATAACGGAGATAAGTATGAAGAGGTGGCATTACTCAATAGTTGGGAGAATGTGGTCGGTAAAATGATTGCTCAGAAGACTAAAAAAGTTTTCATCAATAAGAAAACGCTATTTCTCACTGTGAACTCTGCACCATTAAAAAACGAACTTCGATTTCATAAGCTTGTACTTATAGAAAAAGTCAATACATACGCCAAAAAAGAACTCATTACAGATATAAAATTTTTCTCATAGAATGACACATAAAATAGCACCCTCGATTTTAGCTGCAGACTTTGCTAACATACAAAGAGACGTAGAAATGATCAATGAAAGTGAAGCAGATTGGTTTCACATTGATATAATGGATGGAGTATTTGTACCGAATATTTCTTTTGGTTTCCCTGTTATGAAGGCTATTAATAAGCATGCTACGAAACCATTGGATGTGCACTTGATGATAGTTAATCCAAATCAATACATAGAAGCTTGTGCAGATGCTGGTGCAGAAGTTATAACCGTCCATTATGAGGCCTGTACACATCTTCATAGAACATTGACAGCTATTCGAGAAGCGGGATGTAAGGCTGGAGTAGCTTTAAATCCACACACGCCTGTTCACGTTATTAATGATGTGTTTAAGGAAATCGACCTCATCTGTCTTATGAGTGTGAATCCTGGTTTTGGAGGACAGAAGTTTATTGAAAATACATACTCGAAGCTACAGCAATTGAAAAATATATGTGAAGTGAAAAATCACCAACCGTATATCGAAGTAGATGGAGGTGTGAATCTCGAAAATTACCAAATGTTATTGGAGTGTGGAGCAAATGTATTAGTCGCAGGAAGTTCTGTTTTTGCTAGCTCTAACCCTACAGAGACTATTTTAGCACTGAAGCAATAGAATAACGACACCTACGTTATTATTTTTTTGAAATCGTATCTTACCATAATTACGCTATGTCTGAGTGCATTCATAGCACGTGGACAATCTGTCGCTTTTTTATCTGGTAAAGTATATGATAAGGATAGATTCCCCGTAGCAAATGCTTTTCTTAAAGTCCAAGGAACTAATTATACTGCTTATTCTCAAGAGGATGGAAGTTTTGATCTGAAGGTTCCTGTAGATAAAGAGTTTGTGCTGCAAATCGCAGCGTCCTCTGCCACTACTAAAAGAAAACTTGGACCCTACGCAGTTGGGAAAACTTTCTATAAGAGTTTTGTTTTGGACAAAACCGTAGGAAGTTTTGATGCTGTAGATATTGTATATGAAAAAGAACGAGATCGTCCTCTTACAGAGCTTGATCCAAAGAAAATGGATCGTTTCGCGAATACAGGAGATTTCACCCAAACCATAAAACTAATAAGCGGCGGTATTAGCACAGCGGGTGGAGATCAAGGGTCAGCGTACAGTGTGAGAGGCGGAAATTTTGATGAGAACTTAGTTTATGTAAATGATATAGAAATATATAGACCTTTTTTAGTGCGAGCAGGACAGCAGGAGGGATTGAGTGTGATTAATCCTGATATGGTGGAATCCGTGCAATTTTCAGCAGGCGGTTTTCAGGCCAAATATGGTGATAAGTTATCGTCTGTATTGGATATTAAATATAGACAGCCTGATTCCTTCGCGGCTACTATCCAAGGAAGCCTTCTAGGTGCAAACCTTCACATTCAAAATAAGTCTAAGGATAATAGGTTTAGTTACCTCGTAGGTGCAAGATTTAGGACAAATCAGTACCTACTGGGAAGTTTAGATGTACAAGGAGATTATCAGCCGCGATTTTTTGATGTACAATCTTTGTTAAAATATAGAATTACTTCGGATTTGAGTGTGTCTTATCTTACTTCTTTATCTCAGAATAGATACTTAGTAAGACCTCAAAATCGAGAAACAAGCTTTGGAAATATTAACAGTGCTCTAAGCCTTTTTGTGGGTTTTGAAGGGCAAGAGCTGATGGAGTATACTACTTGGATGAATGGACTAAGCTTTGACTTCAAGCCTAAGGAATCATCTGATTATAAGCTGGTACTATCTAGTTATATCACTCAAGAACGTGAGCACTTTACCGTAGAAGGTGCTTATCGTTTATCTGAGTTAGAAACTAACCTAGGATCAGATGATTTTGCGAATGAAAAGGCATTATTAGGTTTTGGATATTTCATAGACCACGCACGAAATGATCTGCGAGTACAGGTTTACACTGCATCTTTCAAGGCGAGACATCTGCTAAAGAAATCGAATATTAGTTGGGGACTAGGTTATACTTACGAGAGTATTGAGGACAGATTACACGAATGGAGGTACAATGATAGTAGTGAGTATAACATTTCTACACGTGCACAGACTGCAAATAATGAAATTGTGATCGATGAGTTTTTACAAGCAGATATAGGTATAGAAAGTTTTAGGCTAAATGCTTATATCCAAAACTCACAATTGCTCAAAGAGTCAAATAATTTTAGAGTCAATTATGGGATACGCACAAACTGGTGGAGTTTTAATGATGAAAATGTAATAAGTCCTCGTATTCAATTATCATTTCAGCCTCATAAGACCTTCAACTTAGATCTTAAAAGAAGACTGCGAGATTCGTTGAGAGGTGATGGTTTTGATTACAGCACGAAGAGATTAGACCAATTGATGGATTCTATAGGCAAAAGAGATTGGTTATGGAGATTTGCTTCTGGCTACTATTACCAACCGCCATTTTATCGTGAGCTGCGTAATATTGATGGAGTTATCAATCCAAACCTAAGAGCACAGCGGTCTCTTCATGTTGTTTTTGGTGGGGACCTGAACTTCAAAGCTTGGGGAAGACCATTCAAATTTACCACTGAAACATACTATAAGCATTTGGACCGCATGGTTCCGTATGTCATAGATAATGTGAGAATTAGATACCTCGCAGAGAATAGTGCACAAGGCTACGCAACTGGTATTGAAGGAAGGGTAAATGGAGAATTTATATCTGGAATAGAAAGTTGGTTGAACGTAGGTGTGATGCAGACACGAGAACGCCTTTATTTCACAGATGAGAATGGAGAGGAGCAACTCAGTGATTGGATTAGAAGACCAACAGATCAGCGAGTAAATTTCTCAGTATTATTCCAAGATGAACTGCCCAATAATCCTAGCTATAAGATGAATTTGGGTTTAGTTTTTGGAAGTAAGATGCCATTCTTTTTTGATGCTGAGAATAGACAGAAAGAAGGGTTTCTAATTCCCGCTTATCGTCGAGTAGATATAGGTTTTTCTAAAGTCCTGATGGATAGTGAATCAGAGCACAGACCAAAATGGCTAAGAAACTCAGAGTCTCTATGGGTCAGTCTCGAAGTATTTAATTTACTTCAGGTGAATAATACCATTTCTTATGTCTTGATTAAGGATTTTACAAATACAGTATATGGAGTGCCAAACTACTTGACCGGCAGACGATTGAATCTGAGATTTATTCTGAAAGTTTAACAGCACAAGTTAGATGAGTATATTTGGAGGTATCAGAAAATGAAATGGCCTCTCATACTATTGCTATTCTTAGCCAACCCATTTCTGGGAATAGGACAGAATAGAAAAACTACTATTCATGGTAATAAGATAATCCGTGTAGGTCTTGCCTACAATAGCTTTGAGCCATACGGATTTGAGGACTTTGTAGAAATGACCAAAACACATTGGATAATTCCGTCCGTCAGTCCTGTGCTAGCTGCTTCTCTTATTAGAATCAAGGAAAGGAATGATAAAAATGCATTGTACTGAGGAGTCGAGATGTCCTTGAGCAATAATAGAAGTGAGTTTTCAATTCATAGTCCAGATACATCTACAGTCCCATCCTATTATAGCAATGTGAATACGGTCTATAGTAACATCTCAATTCAGTCAGGTATAATTTTGGGAGAAATGTGGAGAATAGGCCCTGTTGTCGGTGTTGGAGGAAGATTATTCTCATTTGGCAGAGATGATATTTACGCACTTAGAGAGTTCGGACTTGTAGATGATGGGGAAACAAAATTCAATAAGAATTTCAAACGTTTAGATTTTAACGTAGGAGCACAATGTACATTTCAACCTTTGGCTAAATACTTTATTCAGGCTAATCTAAATTATGGGTTACTTCCACAAATTATACTGCCAAAGATACCTCAGATTTATCAGGCAAATGTGCAGTTGAGCGTAGGTTTTTTGTTAGACTAGTCTATTTTTTCATCAGCCATTACTAGTTCACATATTTTTGGGTCCACTTCGGCATATCTGATAACCGTATTGTTATTTGGTAATAAAACAATAGAATAAATCTCAACTTTTAGCTGTCTTAAATATTCTTCTCCACCTACCTCATATTTTACGACAATTTTATTGCCATAGGACTCATCAAGGAGTATGTTGGCTGCAGTATAGTTTGAATGATTCTGAAGATGATATTGCTTGCGAAAGCTATTTAGTCCATTGATGCCTATTACAACTACAAAAAAGCTCAATACAAACCAAGCACCTATTCTTTTCTCAAAATTGAAACGAATGGGGGTATCAAGAGATTTCACAATAAAGAAAGTGTAAGCTTCATTGGCAGATGCCACTATGATGGCGGCAAGCATAAGATATCCAAACATGGCTATCAAATAATCTAAACTTCCAAAGCGAATAAAGTAATGTGAATATATGAGCTGAACACTCCACAATAAAATTACAACAATACCGAGTATGCGTAATGAGAGTGGAAATTTATTTAAACCACGATTATATTTTTCCCTGATTTTTATCTTTTTGGATTCGTCGAGCTTTTCCTTTCGCTCTCCTCTAGATAAGCTATTCCAGTAAGAGTTCTCACTTTTGTGCTTTGTATTTATTTTTGAGGACTTGAGTTTCTTTATTTCAATCAAATAGGCAAGCTTAAGTTTTCTGTCATAGACCTCTTTGTCTGTTTGATTGTCCAAATGAGTCTTAGCAAGATTCAGATATTTGGTCATTTCTTCGGCATCTTCAAGGGAACTTATATCTGGGTGATAAATTTTTATTTTTTCCTTGTAAGCCTCTTTAACCTCCGTAACAGAAGAGTAGTTCTCAATGCCTAGAATTTTATAATAGTTTATCAAGACTTTATTGGAGTAGAAGGTTTTACCTTTGGCATTGCTTTTGAACTAAACAAAATAACGATGACTAAATTAAAAAACGGAATTTTTTGTTTTAATGTTTTATGAGAGGGATAATAATAATTCTACTATTTAGCTGTAGCTTGATTTCCAATGCTCAGAAAGTTACTGAAGCTGAGCATGATTTTGGGAAAGTTACAGATTGGAATAACCCTATCTTTAGCACTACTTATACCAATACAACTGGATCTACTCAATTATTTTTACCTGTCAGATTTGATCGAAATATTCGAGTTATATATGGCAAGAGTTCACTCGCACCAGGAGAGTCTACTACTATTAGTATTCAGTACTTTACTGAGGAGTTTGGAAGATTTAGAAAAGAGGTTAAGCTTTTTGTGAGTAATCAGAATGAGCCTATTATATTATATCTGAAAGGAAATATTAAATCCTTTCATCCAGATGCTTACACTGTTTGTCCAAGAATAGAAAATGAAGGGACCCGAGCTACCAATGGATTTGTACACACGATAAAAGTTGTAGATGAAGAAACTAACGAAGTCTTGACGGATTACGACTTAGATATAGTAACACCTAGTAGTCAAGAATCCATAGAAGTTGCTGATAGTGAGCTAAAAATAAAAAGAAACAAACCTCAGTTTTATTACTTCACAGTGGATAAAGAGGGTTACGAAATAGCGAAGGAAGAGCTCTATGTGCAACGAAACACAAAAGAAACTACCTTTTATCTGAAGAAAGAGAAACCCGAGGAGAATCCTGAGTATTTTGATTTTAGAGAAACAGTAGATACCACAGTGACTGCGATCAATGAAGACACATTAGAAATTATTAGAGATGAACCTTCACCAGACACACTTTTTACCGAAGAAGTGGTTCTATCACCTTTATTAATTGATACTGCAGATTTTTCCAATGATGGAACTTTGAATCAAGCAAAGTATGCTTTTAATAATATTGTTTTTCTAGTAGATGTGTCATCTAGTATGAAAAACGAGGAAAAACTTCCAATCTTAAAAAGAAGTATAAAGCAGATGATTAGCGTATTAAGGCCAGAAGATCAGGTGAGTATAATTACGTATTCTACCAAGACCACTATAGTCTCAGATCACATTTCAGGTGCAAGCAAAGAACAACTTTATGCACTCGTAGATACAATGCAAGCCAAAGGAAATTCTTATGGTGCAGAAGCAGTAAATGTGGCTTATGAGCATGCTAAAAAATACTACATCAAAGAAGGTAATAATGAAATCATACTTGCCAGTGATGGCGTACTCAATTCAAAAGGCTTTAGTGAGAAAAAGCTATTTAGAAAAGCTTTGATACAATATGCCACTAGTGGAGTAAGAATGTCCACAATAGGGTTTGGGAAAACTACGCGAGCACTCCGGTTTTTAGAAACTCTAGCTTCAAAAGGTCAAGGAGATTTTATGATGATAAAAAGTTTAGACGAGGCGGATATTAAACTTATTCAAAATATGATGAGTCACTCACTGAAATAGTGGAATTATAATTTCCTAACAATTAGCTCCCATCAGCAAATTGTAGTGGAGATGACTTTATCTTTGACAAAAAGATATGGCAAAATTTACGGAATCAATGTTAAGGGACGGTTCACTTGAGGGCAAGGTTATTTGGGTTACTGGCGGAGGTACTGGCCTTGGTAAGTCGATGGTGAAATACTTTGTAGAGCTAGGTGCTAAAGTAGCCATCTCAGGAAGGCGAGAAGGTAAATTGATAGAAGCTACTGAAGAAATCTCCAAATCAGATGTTTTTCCAGTGGTATGTGATGTTCGTGAGAGTACTCAGGTAGATGCTGCTTTAGAGCAAATCGTAGGGCATTTTGGAACTTTAAATGGCCTTGTAAATAATGCTGCAGGTAACTTTATAAGTCCTACAGAAAGATTAAGCCATAGGGCATTTGATATCATTATTGATATCGTACTGAAAGGAAGTAAGAATTGCACACTAAGTTGTGGCAAATATTGGATTAAGAATAAAATAGAAGCAAATGTTCTTAATATAGTCACTACCTATGCCTGGACGGGCAGTGGATATGTAGTGCCTAGTGCTACTGCAAAAGCTGGGGTTCTTGCTATGACCAGAAGTTTAGCAGTCGAATGGGCAAAATATGGAATGAGGCATAATGCCATAGCGCCAGGACCTTTTCCAACTAAAGGAGCGTGGGATAGATTATTCCCAAAGGAAATGTCTGACTCTATAAGTCTCGAGAAAAGAGTCCCTCTCAAAAGAGTTGGGGACCATCAAGAACTTGCCAACTTAGCTGCATACTTAATGTCTGATTATGCAAGCTATGTCAATGGTGAGGTGGTGACAATAGATGGAGGTGAGTGGCTTCAAGGTGCTGGTCAGTTTAATCAGATGGAAGCTATTACGCAAGAGCAATGGGACTATTTAGAAAAAATAGTAAGAGCTAATCAGAAAAAGTCATAAATCTGTAATCAACCTTTTTTGTGACATAACTGTTTCATATAAGTGAAATCTTCGCATCCTTCTTTACTATGAACATAATTAATCAAAAGTTTTCTCCTCGAGTTATTATTTCGTTACTCGCTGTGTGTGCGACCTTTACTTTTATACTTATAGGTAATACGGGCGGTGCTCCTGCTGGATACACAAATGCTCCTGGAGAATCTGACTGTACCAGTTGTCATTCAGGCACTTTACAAATCTCAGGAACTAACTATAACAATATTTCTCTAACAGGAGATTTCACTGGCGGCGGATATATTCCGGATAGTACTTATACCATTACACTTACTTACACTCATACAGGGAAACGAAAATTTGGCTATCAATTAACTTGTCTTGATGGACAAGATAAAATGGCAGGTAGTTTTACTCTTGTTTCAGGTAATAATAAGTCTAGGATCAATAGTGCCTCTATTTTAGGTGGCAATAGAAGTTACTTGAATCAAACATCTGCAGGTACAAGCGGAACAGGGTCTATAACTTGGGAATTCAAGTGGACTGCACCTGCTACTAACAAAGGTGATGTTACTTTTTACACAGTTGTGAATTCAACCAACAATGTCTCAGGAAATGCCGGAGATATAATAATTGCAAGAGAGTTTAAAATTGTGCCCTCTAACTTGCTTTCCGAAGCAACTGCATCTGCAGTAGATAGCACAATATGTGCTGGAAGTAGGGTTTCTTTAGAAGGTTCTGGTACTAATTCACCTACAAGCTGGTCTTGGTCGATCCCTACAGGGAATCCGAGTATATCTACTGAACAAAACCCAAAAATCACTATGCCCTTTGCAGGGAAGTTTGAGGCTATACTTACAGTGATAAATGCCAAAGGTAAATCATTACCAGATACCGTAGAAATAGAAGTTCTAGCTTCACCTACAGCGTTTATTCCAGGTCCTTCATCTTATACTATTTGTGAGGGTGATTCCATAGAGTTGACAGCAACTAATCAAATTGGAAATGACTACACTTGGATGGACGGTACCCGAGGAAGAACTATTTGGGCGAAGGATACCGGTGAGTATTACGTTAATGTTGAGAACTTCAGAGGCTGTGGAAAACAGAGTAATCGAATTGAGATAAAGTATCACCCAAAGCCTCAGGCCGCACTATTGACGGATGTAAGTAACCAAAATGATACGTTGTGTACCTCGTCTCCCATTACATTAAATGCAAGTACGTCATTATTAGATTCATTTTTCTTTTTTGCAGACAACTCCTTATTAAGTAAATCAGTAGACTCATTCTTAATCGTCCAATTTGAAAAACGAACAACATATGGTCTTGTGGTAATGGATTCTTTAGGTTGTCTTAGTGATCGAGACGATTATGAAGTAGAGGCGGTAATAAGGCAAGAAGCTCCGAAGTTAAGCTGTGTCGCTACTTCTGTTAATGCAATAGAATTTGAATGGACAAGTATAGCAGCTCACCAGGGTTTTAAAGTTAGTTTAGATTCTGGTATAAATTGGACCGACCCAACATCTGGACCTCTTGG
>ERZ1047472.2235-NODE-2235-length-13927-cov-6.791883_pt1 | contig 13927 bp, 6 predicted proteins | sample MGYA00383095_ERZ1047472 | MGnify/ENA primary metagenome ERZ1047472 (study PRJEB29581, sample SAMEA5548365) | metagenome | biome: marine; feature: coastal; material: water | depth 1 m | study: Short-term variability in the microbial, nano- and picoplankton...
TTCATCTGTGTTTTCAGATGATGTGGATTGTGCTAGTTCATCTGTGTTTTCAGATGATGTGGATTGTGCTAGTTCATCTGTGTTTTCAGATGATGTGGATTGTGCTAGTTCATCTGTGTTTTCAGATGATGTGGATTGTGCTAGTTCATCTGTGTTTTCAGATTCCTTTTCTAGTTCTATATATTTTTCTTCTAATTCTTTGTTAATATCTGACTGAGTTGAATCAATAATTTTTGATATGATTCTTGAAAGATGCTTTGGTAGTTCAACCTTGTTTTTATCTTCCTGAGATAGGTCTAATTCACTTTCACTGCTGTTAAATTTCAAATCTACACTAAATATCCGATAAATTTTTTTTTGTGCCATATCACCACCACTTGACATTTCTAATTTTCTGTTAAATTCTTTATAACACAATGTATTATTATCCATACTTATTGTGATTTCTGGAACAAACAAATTCACTATAGTTTCAACATCATTATTAATGTCAGATCTACTTTCATCTATAGGATATTGAATACTATTTTCACCACAATTTAGTTGAATATTTTCATCATTTTTACAAATGTTTTTTGTAACTTTATAAATATTATTATTAATATATTGGTTTGTGATATAACCCATTTGTTTAGCGCTCGTGTCAAACTTACTCATACTCAATTTAACACTTGTATCCATTGGATAACCTACATTCAATGTGTATGTACCTATACGTTTGCCTTCTTTTGAACCTTTATAATCTTTCAGAAGACTTTTAGTGCTAGATTTAATAGTTTTACTTTCATATTCAGTATAGTAATCTACAAAACCATCCTTATTATTATATACATCTATACTAAAAATATTACTATTATAGTTATAAATATCAGGTAGTATATAACTTTTACCATCCCATACGATCGTAATTTTTATCCCATTTTTAATATTTTTATTAAATTTTTTAACTAAATGTACTGATACTTCCTCAAGTGTAAATCTAGTTGAAATATTATCCCCAACATATTCTTTGGTTACACCTTGCCTATACTTTAATTTATGTTCTTCTTCTGGTTTAAACCATTTAGGACGAAATTCATGTTCACCAGTCCAACAATTTTGTGGACAGATATTTTCATCTTGTAGTTTTTCTAAATCAATTTCACATCTATAAATATCATCATCATCCCTAGATGTCATAATTTGTTTACCCTGTCCGGCTAGTTTACACCGAGCATTAAACCCCCCTATGCCATATTTACCTTTTTTATTTGGTTTGGTTGATTTAGAACGTCCATCTAGTGTCAGTGAGTTATTTCTATCATTTAAATTCATAGGATTACCATCATTATATATTGCCGTCAATTTACCATTTTTGAAACACATCTCTATGTTTTTAGCATTTTCATCTATGGCATTATCAATTTCTTCATCTATAGCATCCTGTTTGTTAACACCATTTTTACCTTTTATAGCTTTTGTTATACGGTATTGTTCATCACTTGACGAAGTCATTTTAATATTAAATATTAAATATTAAATAAGTATTTATTTTCATTAATCAATTTTAATTAAATATATAATTTTATTAAAATTTAAATTAAAAATTATAATATATATTCATAACATATAATGGAAAAGATATATAATTATTTTAGTGATAGAGATGACACAACTATTATTAATAGAGACCTTATTAAAATTAATACGATTCTCAAAAATATTAATACAGAATTATGTTTAGAAACTAAATTAGAAATACCGACTTTAATTGTTATTGGAAGTCAGAGTTCTGGTAAAAGTACTTTATTAAATAGATTAATGGGATTTGAGGTGATTCCAATGGGTTCAACAATGGAAACCAGAACACCTATTAATATTGAACTCATTAATACAAATAGTACCTATATAGAATTTGGGTATTATAAGGATTTAATCTGGACTAAAACGAAAAAAATAGTATTGGATGAATCGCACAAAGCCGAAAAAATGAAACAAATTGCAGATGAAATCCGGATCCAAACAAAGGTGAATGCCGGTGAAGATATGGGGGTAAGCGATAAAGAAATTAATATTAAATTCTATTCACCACATATTCCTAACCTTAATTTTATTGATTTGCCTGGATTAACGATGATTGCCTGTACGGATAGAGGACAACCCAAAGACATTAAAGACCAAATTCGCAATTTATTAATAAAATACATTTCTAATCCTAATAATTTAATTTTGTGTGTTATGCCGGCCCGAGAGGATATAGAAACAGACATGGCATTAGAATTAGTGAAAGAATATGATACAAAATCGGAACGCACGATAGGGGTTTTAACGAAAGTGGATTTAATGAATGCGAATAATGATATTTCAAATTATATATTAGACAATATTTCCAAGGATTTAAAACTAAAGTATGGATACTTTGCCATTAAAAATAGTATTAATGAATTAGATTATTTTAATACGCATGAGACCTATTCCAAAATGACCCACCTCAATAAATTTGGAATTAAAAATTTAGGAAGTAGATTATCCGAAATTTTTATCAATAAAATAAAAGAAAATGTACCAACTATTTTAGAAAAATTAAATCAATTAATTTTGGCAAATCAACAAAAAATAATGGATTTTGGAACCGAATTACCATCAAGTCATGAGGCAAAACATCTGATTATTACAAAATATGTCACTAATATTTCAAATCATTTATTGGATAATTTGGAAAATCGATATAGTAAGTATAACACAGGTCGTAAAATAAAAGAACTTTTTATCAAATTTCGTACTACTATAGATTCGATTAATCCCTTCTCTAAAAATATTGATGAATTATTAATTGAAATCATTAAAAATAGTGATGGAAATCACATGTCTATGCCATTACCTACTATAGAAATATTAGAAGGTTGCTTATTAAGTCCAAAATTAAATTGTTATGAAGATTTTGAGCCAAGTGCTTTGGAGTGTCTCACTTCCATCAAAGATGAATTATTTAATTTATTATCTAATATTTTAAAGGAAGAAGGAATATCTAAATACAAGAATTTACATGATTGTATACAAAAAGATATTTACGAAGAATTGATTCTTAAAAAACATAGTAAAACCATTAAATATATTACAGAAAGTATCAAAATGGAAAAGTCATATATATGGACGGATAATGAACACTTTTTAAATTTATTAAAACGAATCCCCAATACATTTAATTCAACTGAAATAGATCTTACTATTTTAAAAGAAATTACGAGTGAATATTTTTATTCTATCAAAGAAATCATAAAACATAATATACCCAAAGTGATTATGTATAATTTGATTAGAGGGATAGAGAAGGATCTTAATCTATTTTTATTAAATAAATTACAACAAAATAATTATTTACAATTTTTGATCGATGATAAAGAGATGATTGAAAAACGTAGAAAATACAAAAATATACAAATCGTATTAACCAATTCCAAACATATGCTTGAAAATATTTAAATTTGAAATATGAAATATGAATAGAAAAAATTGATATCTAATTTATTATTACCTAATTAATAAATTCATCATTTAAAAAACAAAAAACAACAATGCCACAGAGTGTTAAAGCAGTTCTTGCTACCTCAGTCGTTACTACTGTAGCTTCTTTAGATATAATTGATCTATCACCTGAACTATATAAAAAGGATAAAGAAAACTGGTATACAAACTATTTTAATGTCGATGAATTTGAAGAAATTAAAACTAAATTTTATAAAGATAATAATATAAATTCGGGTGATGATATAGATAGAGTTATAAATGAGGTTTGGATTCCTGATTTAGGGCGCTATAATTTTATGAAACTAATGGAAAAAAATAATGAAAATTTTGAAAATACATTGGTATTTGGTGATCCACAGGTTGGTAAAACAGCTTTGGAAATTTGTTTTGGATGGATATGTGTAAATATTTTAAAAAAAAATGTAGTTCATTGGTTAAGGAATGCCAATGCAGATAAATCTCAATTGTGTGAGCGTCTTAAATCAATAGATAAAAAAATAGAAGAAGTCATTGGAAATTCATCTTTGAATTTTAACGTTATTGAGATTGATAAAGATATTATACATAAAGATTTAAAAAAAAATATAAATTATTTTATTGGTATTACTTTTCATTCTCATGCGAAAACATTAAGTGATGCATTTGATAAAAATAATATAAAACAAATTTACATTATCAACGATGAAGCTGATTTATATTCTGGTTCTACTGGCGAACAATCTAAAACTGAAGATAATATGGACAGTCTTAAATCTAATATTAAAATACTAGCCAGTTTAGATGTAACCGCAAGTCCTCTTGCAAATATTATCAATACCACATTTGATAATATATTTCTTTTAGAGATTTCACCAGATTATATTGGAATTGATAAGAGTGAACATGAAAATGTTAGTTGTTATCAAGAATTTGTTAGTAAAATGAAACTAAAACATAATTTTACTGCTCTAATTAATATAACTAACAAAACAATTGAACACCAACATATAAAAGAATATATACAAAGTATTTATGGATGTACTCCTAATATGGCAATAATTATTTTTAATGGAGGTAAAGCAACAGTTCATACTAATAAATCAAAAAAGGGTATTAAATTTGACACTATAAAACAAGCTCTAAATTACTGTGAGCAATACCCTGAAGTATTTATTATTTCTGGACTAATGGCAGGTAGAGGAATTACATTTAGAGGAGATCGCAAATATTTAACTCATTTATTTATAGATTTTGGGGATAATCCAACCATTGAAGGAACTATTCAAAAAACAGGACGTCTATTTTTAAAACATAAGGAAATAGCAAATGGTACATTGCCTAAACCTAAATTATGCTGTCCTAAAGAGACTTATGATAAAGTGAAACATGTTATGTCATTTAATAGAGAATTTTTTGAAAAAATTATAGTATCAGGTAGTTCGAATTCTGAATCTTCTACGGAATATAAAAGAAAAATAGAATCTATTGGTTTTACTGAAGAAACTATACCTAATATTCGTTATACACGTAGAAGAGTTGATAATAAAGAAACAAATAAAAAAAATTATATTCCTGTAGGAAATTATCCAAAACCATGGAATAAATTAAGCATATTCTATAATTCAAAATATAGTGGTTTTGCATTTAAAACTGAAGAAGAAATGAATAAAAATCTTAAAAGTATTAGAATCGACACAGATGATATAGAATATATGGATGAACGTTTAGCATCTTCTAATCCAAAAGATGAATCAACTAAATACAGGAAAAGTGATTCTATTGTATCTCATTGTCACGGTATTGATAATGAACGGGAAATAGTTCATAATAAAAATCCAATATTAAGAAATTCAGATACTTCTAAATATATGTCAACTAAATATAGTGAAGAAAATGGACTTATAATTAATGACAAACAACACATATCATCTATTTCAGTTGGTAAACTAATGGTTTGGCACGCTAAAGATTACATTCTAATTGCCCCTAATATTGAGTTTGATAATGAAGAAAATATTCACCATAAATTAGCTTCTAAACTAAACAAAAGAGATGAACATTTATACAAAGCTATTGAAAAAGAATATAATATTGATCGAAACGATCAAGGTATGAATAAAATAATAGAGTTAATCATAAAATATAAAAAAATGTCTGAAGTTGACCTCGATAACTATTTTGAACAAAATCCTAAAGAATATGAAAATTATAGTCTTTTATGTAAAGAGAGTTCAAATAATAAACCATTAATTGATACATTATTTGAGCATCCAGAACTTATAAGAAAATATAATAAACACGGTAAAACTATGGTAGATATGGGTTGTGGACCGAATCCATTAAATTCGTATCCACAATTTGCTGATACTAAAATAAAATGTACTAATATTGATCATGTGGAAAATAAAGCACATAAAGTTATATGTTCTAAAATGACTGAAACTAAATTAAAAAGTAATTCTTATAATATTGCTTTATTTAATAGATCAATTGATTATGATCGCAATTCTTTAGAAAATTATGTTAAAGAAGCAAAAAGAATTACAACAGAAGATGGCATTATAATTATTATTTTAGCAACTGATAAACTAAAAGAACTTGAAACTGATATTAAACTATATCTACACAAATATAAGTTTAGTCCAGAAGAATACTATAAATACGAAGAATTAACTGATGTTTTCAGTTATATAAAATCAAAAAAAATTCAGGATTTCTAAACATATGCTTGAAAATATTTAAATTAATTAATTTTTTATTTTATTTATTAATTTTTTATTTATTTACATTTATAAAATTAAAAATACAAGTAATAAATGTCATTATTAGATTATATTAGTTCTAAACTTAATAAAGATAAAGATAAACAGCTACATCCAAATATCATGGTAAAATGTATAAATATATTAGAAGAATCAGACGAAACTATAATTGATCAAATAAATTCTATTCGTAAACAGGTTTATGCGGATGAATTAAACCAATATACAACTAATTCTAATATTTTAGAACCAGGTGAATTATTTATTGTTTGTTTTGAAACTGATACTATGAATGTTGTTGGATATGTTAGTCTTACTGAACCAACTAAAAAGTTTAGATTAGAAAATTTTGTATCCTCGAATATGATACGTAATGTCCTCAAAGATTGTCATGACATAAATAGTACTTATGAAATTAGAAGTCTTACTATTTTACCAGAATATAGAGGTAGTTTAATTGCTATGGCATTATGTATATGTTCGTTAAAGTGGATTATTGCGAATGGTGGCACTGATATTATTGGTATTGGAGCAGATTATTTAGTACCAACTTATAAAAAAATAAATTGTAAGATTTACGAACAATTAAAATTAAAAATTGGAGATATGAACTATTATTTATTATCTAATACCTTTTTACCATCAAAATATGACACAACCTATAAATTTATTGAAGATGAATTAAAAAAAATAGATTATTTAGATTGTAGTGCCTTTAATTTTAATAATATTAATAAACAACCGTGTTACCATGGAGGTTCCTCATGGGAAATATCTGGAATAAATTTTAACAAAAGAAAAGAATTAGTTGTTGCCGATGTATTAGATAGTTCATTTGAACCTTCTCCTAATGTTATTAAAATAGTAAATGATAATCTTATAAGGTCTATGATGGAATCACCGCCAACACATTCGGAACATCTAATTGAAACTATATCAACTATTAGAAAGATTCCAAAAGAGATGATATTGGTTTCATCTGGGTCTTCATCTATTATGTATAGTGTATTTCCAAATCTTTTAACTAAAAAATCAAAAGTGTTATTATTATCTCCTATGTATGGAGAATATAAACATATTATGGAGAATGTTATAGAATGTACAGTAGATTATTTTCAGTTGCACTATAAAAATAATTATAAAATAGATTTAGAAAAATTAGATGCGATCGTAGATGATTATGATATGTTAATTATGGTTAATCCAAATAGTCCAACTGGTGTGTATTGTGATTTGGTTGATTTTATTAAAAGTAACATAAATAAAAATAAAAATAAAAATAAAAATAAAAATAAAAAATTAAAAATATGGGTAGATGAAACCTATATAGATTATTTAGATAATAAATCTTTAGAATCATTACTTCCAGAGTGTCCTAATCTCTATATATGTAAAAGTATGAGTAAATGTTATGCCTTATCTGGTTTACGAGTTTCTTATTTAGCAGGTCACGTATCTAATTTAAAAAGATATATACCACCATGGAGTGTTAGTCTGCCAGCTCAATTAGCTGCTATTGAGGCATTAAAAGATTCGACATATTATTTAAATGCTTATGCAACAATACATAAAAATCGAAAGGATATGGAAAACACTTTAATAGAAGCTGATTTTAATGTATTTAGGGGAACTGCCAATTTCTTTTTAGTATTTTTAAATGATTGTTGTAGTACCCAATTTGTAAAGAGTTGTCGTCAATACGGTGTTTTTTTGCGCGATGTTACAAATATGGGTATAGATTCAAATTGTATCCGAATTGCAGTTAAAACGCCATCACAAAATGAAAAAATAATTAAAACAATAAAAATGGTTTATTTACTATTAACATCATTATAAATTTGGAAATATAAATATAAACTAAAATATATTTCAGTAAATAAAATAAAATAAAATAGTATAATAATTATGGATTTAAAAACGGGCGATTTAATATTATTTGGAGGCAAACGCAACTATAAAAGTTGGCTTAGTTATTTTTCATCTTTTGTCAAATATACAACTAGTAGTTTTGTAACACATGTTGGTGTTATTCTTAAAGACCCTACCTTTTTAAATAAAGCATTAAAAGGCACTTATGTTTGGGAATCGGGGTGGGAAGGCACTCCTGATCCACAAGATGGTAAAATTAAATTAGGGGTCCAGATTACACCATTAGAAGAGATTATTAAAAGTTCTAATGAATTAAACATATCCTTATTAGTGCGACCTATTAATTATAGTGGGGACTCTCCATTTAATGATACCAAATTAAAAGAAATACATAATGTAGTGTATGATAAACCTTATGATATAGTTCCAAAGGATTGGATTAATGCTCTTTTGCGCAAAGATCCAGACCCACAAAAAACCGATAGATTTTGGTGTAGTGCCTTTGTAGGTTATATATACACAAAAGCAGGAATTTTAAAAGAAGATACAGATTGGTCTATTTTGAGACCATCTGATTTTTCATTAGAAAGTGAATTTTTGAATATAAATGAAGGATTTAGTTTTGAAGCTTGTGAAACAAAAATAAATTAAAATTAAACAAAATTAAAATTAAAATAATAAAAAAATTATAAAAAGTGTCAAAATTAATTTAATAAAAGATTTAAATAATTAAATTATTCTTTGGAGTTATTTATTGCGAATCCTTAAATTCATCTCTTAGTGTCATCAAAATATTTCCGTGATGATTTTCTCCTTCTTCATCTTTAGAAACTCCCCAAAATGTATCAACACCAACACCTTTAAATACCAGTTCATTAGGTGCAGTTTTAACTAGTTTTTGTTTTAGATCTGGGTTGGCATTGAAATAATGTCTAATAATATCTTCCAGAATACCTACTTTGGTATCATTCCAATCATCAACAATTTTACGTTTCATTTTCTTTATATTTGTTTTATTCCCAGTTTTCTTGGCAATATTTGGCATTTCACCGATATAGGTTTCCGAACCAATTGTAAACAAATCTTTGAAATCATCGTTTTCGACTTGTTGAGCTTGAAAGGCATGTTCAATAGTTGGATACTCTCTTGTTTTATATTGGAATGGTTTGGCAATATTAAAATTAGAGAGCCATTTATAATTTTTAGAGTGATTAAAGTAATAAATAGTATCTTTTTGTGTTACTTTTTTCAGATTTTCTTTTACTACTTGTTCTGGCATATCCGCCAACACTCCAATAATAGAAATTTGAGTATCTCCATATTCAAATCGTTTACCTAGAATTTTAACATAGATGATATCTTTCTCTTGTAGTTTACCAAAATGGTCGTTGTCTTGATGATGTTGTACTGCCAAAAGAATATTTAATGGTGAATCTTCCGTGGTATCACCGCCATATGCCAAAATACCCATTTTATTTATATTTTTAACAGTTGCTTTGATGATAGCTCCTTCTAATGGATTACACACATCTGCAACATATTTAATAGTATATGAAACCATACCATTAAAGAATGATACTAACATTTTACCCATACTTTTACTTACAATTTTAATGCTGTCTTTTTTTATGTATCCATCATTTACACAAATACCTTCCAATTCCTCTTTAATTTTGGTATTCAAAATTTCAGTTATATTATTAGAAATTTCTTGTGCCTTAATCACAGTAGAATAGGTTCCTTCATTTTTGAAAAACAAATCATCAGACATAATTAATATTAATATTATATTAATATTTTAAATAAATCAATTTTTAATATTTTTTTTTATTAATCTCTCTTTCTATTGTTTCTTCTAAATTATAAAACCATTTCATACTATCCTTATTTATAATATCATGATGTCTAAGATAAATTTCTAATTCAAAACATAAATTTTCTTTTCCTGGAGCTTTACTAATTTGAGAATATTTATCATCTTTTAAAGTTTCTTCTATATATTTAGTAATAATATTCTTCTTCATACCATCATTTCCACAAATACTCCCTGTTTTTATTTGAGTTCCCTTTTTACCTTCTTTGCTTTTATCTCTAATTTTGAGGTGAATACTATTAGTTGCTGCCTTATATTCTAAATACCCAATAATAAGTGCAGGAGGAGATTCGGCTTTAATACGTTTATTCACATTTTTTTTGATAGATTTTAAGTCATTTAATGTTGGTTCTATAAATGTATTTGATTCATATTTTTGGATTTTAATAGTATCATTTTTTGCTATTTTGTATCCCCATAGTCTATCTTTATCCTGGGTTTCATCTATATCACGTTGAAGATATAACAAATTTTTATCTAAAGATTTTAGGAGTGTTTTATCAATTAAACTTAATGATTTACCCGATAATGATTTTTCTATGACATAAACTAATAATTTTTCTTTTTTATCAGGTAATAAAGTATCATATAAAAAATTATGGGTTTTTTGTATATTATTGAATAACTCCTTTAATATATTTTTAGTTTCTGTGTTATATTTTTTATCCTCAAATAACTCCAATTTCTTATTTTTTAAAGAATCGATTTCAAAAATAATTTTGGCAATATCACTTCGAACTAATTCTTTATTTTGTTTACCTTGTGTATATTTATAATCGGTCATATCCAATAATCTAGTTTTTTTTGTTATTGGTCTCATTAAATCTTCAAAGGTAACAACTTGATTCTTAAGATAAATCGGTTTAAAAATATAGTATTTTTCTTGGTTTTGTATCATTCCCATTTTTCCATAGCCATTACTAAATGTTTCAGACTGTTTTATCATATCATTTAGGGCATACAATAACATATCCTCATTCTCTTTGCCATATGTTAGTACATATTCTGTTTTAATATCGTCTAAAGTATAGAAATTATCCCTTTTGAATAAATGTTTAATAATTGTTTTAATATCATAAATAGTATCTGGTATATTGGTATAATCAAATGTATCAGTATTAATATCTGTCGTTTTTGCTTTTGATAAATCTGGATGACAACTATAATCACATTTTTTAAATTGGCATAATTTGCTATTATCTATATCATTGAGTGTCATTTCATGTTTGGTATTTTTTGAGGTTATCATAGTTACACTTTGTTTATAATAATCATTTGTAAATCGATTACCTTCTATATTTAAATTACAATCTACTGAATTCGTTTTAAGCAAATACTCGACATCAGATATTTGTTTCATTTTCTTTTCCGATACTCTATACATTTTCAAATCAATGGTTTCAATGTCTTTAGAAGGGTCTTCTTTTAAAGTAGAGGCATATAAGTAAACAACTACATTTCTTAATTCTTTGTCCAAATCTTTATGAGAACAATTTCTAATACCTCTACCTATCACTTGTTCTATTTTATTGAAATGATGCCATGGTTCTAATATATGAACTTCTCTAATATATTTGAAATCTAAACCCTCGGCTGCTGTCGAACTACCTATGATCACTTTAACAACATCGCCATTTTGATTGTCATTTTCTATCTTTAAATATTTGGCATAGGCATCCTTGGAGACATCATCATCCCCTGAAATGATTATAAATTTTTTTTCTTTTTTTTGTTCTTCAATAGATTTATCATGGATTAATGATCCATCGTATTTAGAATAACCATTTTGTTCTAATGCCAATGCCAATGGTAAAACACCCGCATATATAAATTGGGAATAAATAAATACTATACCTTGACTTGTTTCTATATTATTTATAATTTTTGATAATTTGCTGGAATATTTATGGATATTTTCTTTTAATAAATCATCAGCATACTCTGGATTAATTGAATATTTTTTTTTGGGTTCCTTTTTAAATAAACGATTAAAACCAGTAATTCCTGTTAATTTATTTATAGGTTCATCTTCACTTTCCGATGGAAATATCATATTTGAAGCCATTAATCCAGTTTGATTAAACGCACCATAATCATCTTCGCTAGATTCTAAATTCATACTATTGTATTTTTCTAATTGATAGGTTTTCATAGGACAACTGACTATTTTTAATAATTTAATTCTATCGTCTTCCGCTATATCTTTATTATTGATATCTTTATTTGGAAAATGTTTAATAATAGGTAATTCTTTTTCATATTCGGTGCCTTCAAAAATATCTGCGAATAACCTTTTGGGAAATTTTAGGGGATGTTCGCCTCTTAAATAAGAAATATAACCACGACATTTTTGACTTAATAATACTTTACCTTCTTCTGTTAAATTACCATTATTAAATACTTGGGATTGTTTTAATAATGTTCTATTATCATTACTTAATAGTAGATTTAATATATCTATAATTTCGGTTGGTTTGTCGAACATCGGGGTTGCAGACAGTAAAATCAATTTCATATTTTTAACAATTTCTAACACTCTTTTTAATAATTTAGGTAACACTTTGCTATCAGATGTTTCTTTAATATTATGGACTTCATCAATAATCATGACAGTATTATCGAATGTTTCTCTAATTTTTTTTTCAAATAACTCTGCTATAATATCTTCGTCATCATATCTTTGGGAGATCTCATTTTCCATCTTTTCTATATAATTTGAAAAAGCACCATAACCATAAAAATCATATCTATTATTTATTATTTTCATTATTTTCGCATGGATATGTTTATAATTTGTGGATGGTGTAATATTAGCTTCTTTTAAATAAGCATCTTTAGTACATTGTTGTTCTGGAATACCTTGTTTTAGACGTTCTATATTAAAAATATTTTTAATAAAATTATCTCTAATACTTGGATTTAACAAAATCGTTATTTTTTTATTTGTTTCCAATAAAACATCTTTAAAATTTTCGGCAATAGATATACTTGAACACGTTTTACCAACACCAGTTCCATGAAATAAAAGTAATCCATTATAGGGGGTATTACTTGAAATATATGTTTTTAAAAACTTTTGATTACTGGATAAATTAAATTTACATAACTTATTCGTTTGTTCATCTAAATCTAAATTATAATCTGCTTCTTTAATTTTATTTATATGAAATTCTCTCTTTAAAGCTATTTTTTTATTAAACTCTGGATCATAGATACTAGGGTAAGCTTGAAATGATGATGTATCTGTTAGTCCTCGTTGTGTATGTCTATCATCTATAATAGATTCAATTGCTTTTATTAATACTTTATTTTCTATTGTTTTTTTTGGTATAGAAACTAATTCTTGTGACAATTCATATAATTCTTCATTAGATTTAGATTTATTTTCATGAATTAATTTTGTTAAAAGAAGTTGATTTGATTTTTGTCTTTCTAATCGAGCTTCTCTCGCTATTTTTTTTGATCTTTTTGACATTATTATATAATAATATTAAAAAATAATAAATAAAAAATTATTTTAACTTAATAAAAATAGTATTACTAATAATACAAAAAATATAATTAATATAACATTTATAGTGCGTTTTTTAGGTGGTTGTGTTGCTATTTCATTAAGTAATTTTAATTCTTTATTGTTTTCTTTTAGTAAATCTTCCTTATGATTAAATTTTATTGGTACTGGTTTTGGTTTTGGTTTTAGTTGTTGTCTTCTGAATATATTCATTGGTGCTCTTCTGAATATATTCATATTCATTGGTGCTCTTCTGAATATATTCATATTCATTGGTGCTCTTCTGAATATATTCATTGGTGCTCTTCTGAATATATTCATTGGTCTTGTTTGAGCAACAGTTGTTGTATCTATTTGTGGTGGTTCTGTTGCTGCTGCTGGTGGTTCTGTTGCTGCTGCTGGTGGTTCTGTTGCTGCTGCTGGTGG
>ERZ1047472.2236-NODE-2236-length-13927-cov-4.135092_pt1 | contig 13927 bp, 9 predicted proteins | sample MGYA00383095_ERZ1047472 | MGnify/ENA primary metagenome ERZ1047472 (study PRJEB29581, sample SAMEA5548365) | metagenome | biome: marine; feature: coastal; material: water | depth 1 m | study: Short-term variability in the microbial, nano- and picoplankton...
TTGGAGGCAGCCAGATCATTGGGGTCTATTTGCATCGCGCTCAAATCTATATTGAGGTCCTCACAAATGAGCTGCATTTTCATTTCCTCGAGCACCAAATCGATACGTGTATCACTGATGGATACACCACCAAGTGAAGCGACGAAATCTCCTTGGTCATTGATATTAAGTCCTTCAACAGATTTTTCTTCATCCTCTTTACTAAGCTTATCCTCATCACTATCTGAATCAGGTGATTCAAAAAGCTTGCCAAGAGAGTTAGAGCCATCTTTGAAATAAGTGATTTTAATATCAGCTTGGTGCACAGCAAGATACGTCACATCGATGTGCTTCTTCAATAGCCCCGCCCATCCAATACTCAGGCTAACTTTGCTAATGTTGACCTCCGCCTTGGAGACATCCGTCACCCCTTTGGGCATAAGACTGACATCAGAAACAACGATGGTCGCAGGCAAAGCAAACAGGGACACATCGACTGCACCAATAGAAACCTCGGCATTGATGGAATCTTCAATTTTTTGCTCCAATAGATCCTTCGTAACAAAGTTACTGAGCAATAAGCCTGCTACAACCGATAATCCGACGATACCAAGCACTAAGATGGCAATAAGCTTAATGAAACGTTTTTTGAGCAGAGATGTCATCATGAGTTAAGTTAGCTTAATTCTATATTGTATATTGCTGTGATCAAGTCATCAAAACAATATACAAACACAGGTTCGGATTTAGCCAACAAACAGCCACAATATAGCAATTCAAATCTTGCCCCATTGGTCGAGATGACAATATGTTACCAGCATGATCTTAACACTGCTAAGCGCTTTCTGCCTCATCATTTTGGGCCTCGGAGGTTTCATTGGCTGGGACCAGCTGGCAGCAGAAGGCAACCAAGTAGAAATGTTGATGCCCGTCTTTTTTGGCGGAGCCCTCATTATATGTATAGCATTTGGCCGGCAACACTTTAGGCATGGCTTATATGGTGGATTTATCATTGCCCTACTGGGAGTCATCTCTGCACTCGTTCGTATTTATCAATACGAGAAATTCCAAAGTCTCTCAGACCCAAAAACTCAAATCATACTAGTAATGGCGATTATCTGCACGATACAGCTTTGTATTTCATGGCGAGAAGTTCAAAAAGACCGCGCTCAATTGCTATCCGTCACTGATAACGAGTGAAACTCATCCATATCAACTGGTGGTCTCTCCCCCAGGACCATTTGGGCAAAAGTAATGTGCCACAGCAATAAAAGCAGCTAACTGCTCTTAATTCTCAGAAAAAAGTTTTCCAACTCTCGTCCATTTTTCCTTTTCGTTTAAATCCAAACAACGGCCGCCATCGTGGTGCCTTAGGAGACATGGCAGGAAACATCCCTGCCTCATGAGGAAGTTTGTTGGCCTTGCGAGTATTGCACTTAAAGCATGAGGTTACGATATTGTCCCAGCGAGTTTCACCACCTTTATCACGCGGTAATACATGATCTAAGTTGAGATCATTTTCAGCGAACTGCTGGCAGCAATATTGGCAGGTATAATGATCACGCAAAAAAACATTATGCCGAGTAAACTTCACCTCTTTAGTGGGTAGTTTATCGTAAAGAGATAGCACAATCACTTTTGGGATCTTCATTGCGAAGCGCACTGACCTGATGACCTCCTCCGTCATCCTCTCCGATGAGGATTCAAGCCAAGATCCCAAGTCGTGGGTTTGATACTTGGTGTCTCCCTCAGCTTCGACCACGTGAGCATGCCCAAGGCAAAGCAACTTCACCGCACGACGTACAGAGCAAGTGTGGATAGGTTGCCAGAGCTTATTGAGAACTAAGACATTCAACTTCAATGCTTCAACCATGGTAATCAGTAATACTATATTACGTAGTTCTTAACACACCCATCTTCGTTCTTCAATGAAGAAATCTTTACCCAAGCCAAAACTACTCAATACTCAGGTCAATTTCATCAACCCATAATACCGCATGAATAGCTATCTAAAATACCCCACAGGTACTCGCACTATGAGTTATCAACAAACTTATTAACATTGGATACCCCATCACAAGGATGTGATTGTGAACAACTTTTCAGAACACCTCTTTTTTATAAAAAATACAGAGGAACCAGCATGGTTATAATTTAATCTTTTTGATGCCAAATCGCGATAAACTCTCGTGCACGCTTCGGGTCGTTCATCACCACCGATGAATTGTTAATAACTTGGTGATAAAGTCTATTAAGCTCATCTTCACCAAGCTTTTTCTTGCGTAGCACACGAAGCTCACCTCCCCTGTGTGGAGTGCGTTTTTTCGCGATTTCTAATGCCACACGCCCCATGGTCATCCTCACATTGAGCTCTACCACATAGCGCATCGATAATGAACCATCCGCCCGCCGATGAACCATCGCATCCACTCCAACAGGCCCCACATAACCGCTCAACAAAGAGCTCAGCACCTTAGGCACTTTTTCCCCATACACAGTATTTATCTGAGCATCACGAAACATAAATGAGCGAAGCTCATTGCTAAAGCTCGTAGCCCATTTAGGATAAACTTTCGTGCTTAAATAACGCCCCTGGGCATCATTCTGCATCTCTGTCATTCCTATGTAATCGACACGCCCGTCCTCACGCCTTTCGTAAAGTGCCGAAAAATCAATCTCTCGTTCTAGCCATGGTTCAACAGCTAAACCCCCATGCCGCTTGATCACGTTATTTAACCACGGTATGTAATCATCTCCTCGCTCGACCTTACGATGACCACGACCAGCACAAGCATAAGCGGCTTTCAGCAGAACCTTACCTTCCTTCAGCAGATCATTAATCTTACATACCGCCGCGTCCTTATCATTAAAGAAAAAGCTATTTACTTCACCCGTTCCTGAGAGCCTATCATCAAGTCGACATCCAGCCTCCTTACTGAACCACCAACTGGGAGTCCCACCCTGCCATTGCCATGGCAGACGTGGCGAAACATGATCCGCATAGCAGTGAAGCTCTGCGGAAGCATCCGGCGACCAAGCCCAAGGGCGCAACCCACCTAATTTTCGCCCCGTTAAACAACCAGCCTCAATCACCTCTGGCAGATCAAAACCCGCGTTTTTAAGATATGCCAAATGGGCATTACTGGGAGGTGTGCGCACCAATGTGATATCGTCTCTGCGACTCCACGCCAATGAGAGCATTTCAAGATCATGTTCCAGGGCCAGCTCCATTTTATTGGGCTGATAATCATGACCATTGAATGCTGCCGCTGCATACGACTCAGCATTGGGGTTATACCAATGAACAACAGGAGTGCGCCCTCTCGACTGCTCACACACGGCCAGCTGTTCAATGAAATCTTGATCCAAGCCCGCCAACTCACGGCCCTCTTTATTGAATGGGGCTATTCCTTTGGCCTTGGCCGGAGCTAAAGGAAAGCTGAGCGATTTGCGATAGGCATTCCAGTCAGTCTCACCTTGCTTTTTCCACTTGCGAAACCACTTCACCCCATGACCGACATGATTAATTTCATCGAGATAAATCTTCTCTAATACCCTCGCAGTTCCCGTATCCCCAACTTGCCTAAATAGAGTAGCATAGTGCTTTGAAAAATCTAAATTAGCTTGTTCAAAGGTAAGGTTAAGTCGAGTCACGAAGTCCATAGGCGTGCTCATTGGCGCAACCAGTTTCCAAAAGTAATCATTGAGGGGCAAGTCACCAAATGAGATGCCGCACTCTTTCATTCTCCGTAAATACATCAAAGTGTGCATCTGCTCCTCTCTCATCGATTCATAGACACCACGCCGATATTCTGCAGGCGCATCGGGGAACTTAAGGAGCACGAGAGCCATTAACTCAGCGGCAAGTAGCTCATGGTTCGCCAGGAAATGCAGCATTTTCCCGCGCTCTCGGTCATCATCTAGCTTATTGACTCCAGGAAAATCAGAACGTATTGACTTTCCTGATATTTTCAAATCCTCAGGACGCCCTGGGACATCTGGCACGCGAAAAGAACGACCTCTTTGATCATCTACCACGCCCTCACCAAGCTGCGGCGCCAGCAAAAGCTTCTCCTCCAGCGAATTCGCCAGTAAGACTCGCTCGGCCACCTCTCGCATCTGCAACTCCTGCACAACATTAGAGGTAGAATGAGCGCACCAAGAAGCAAGTTAATTCCAGCCAAAGGTATCAACTCAGCTCGCCATCACCTCTGGTATACAGAATGATCAAAGATATATTACTCGCCAGCTCCGAACTCATAGGCTAGCAAATGGATATGCACAGTTCTGCAGATTTTGACCAAATCATATCCCGAAGAGGCTCAGGCTCGATCAAATGGGACCGATTCCCTATGCTTGATCCATACTGGGTTGCTGACATGGATTTCATGTCCCCACCTTGCGTATTGGAGGCACTTCAAGAGCGCATTTCTCACGGTGTAATGGGCTATGCCCAACCACATACAGGACTGATGGTAGCCATTGATCATTACATGCAAAACAGGCACCAAATCAAGGTAGAGGAAAAAGAGATCGTTCATCTCGGTGGCTTGGTTCCTGCCTTATCGATCGCCGCGCGTGCATTTGGCTCACCGGGAGATGCCGTTATGACCTGCACCCCCATCTACCCCCCCTTTCTCTCAATTCACCAAGATGCCAGCATGGACTTAATATCCGTTCCTCACATCTTTGACGACAACCGCTGGGGATTTGATTGGCAGGCCATGGAGGCCGCCGTCACGGCAAACACCAAAATATTTCTTCTCAGTAATCCTCAGAACCCACTCGGCCGCGTTTTTTCGTCAGAGGAAATTGGTAAGCTTGCCGACTTCTGCCAGCGCCATGATTTAATCTTGGTATCAGATGAAATTCATTGTGACCTCATTCTTGATGAGGATAAAACACCTCATGTATGTGCAGCAAGCCTGCCTGATGAACTTCAAAGCCGGATCATCACACTGCTTTCACCCAGCAAAACATACAACATCGCAGGGCTAGGATATGCATTTGCCGTCATCAAGGATGACTCACTACGTCGAAAGTTTTGCTCTGCCCGCGGCCATACGCTTCCAGAAATTAACTGCTTAGCTTATTACGCGGCTGAAGCAGCATACCAAGAGGGCTCTGACTGGCGACAAGATCTACTGGCTTACTTGCGCAACAACCGCGACACCTTAAAAAGCTTTATTGCCGACACCATGCCCGATCTTATCACCCCAGACATTGAGGCTACTTATTTGGCATGGATCGACTGCCGCAGCATGGATAAAGAAAACCCCGCCAAGTTTTTTGAGCAGGAAGCCGAAATATACCTTTCTGACGGCAGCTTTTTTGGCAAGCCAGGACACGTCCGCTTCAATTTCGGATGCCCGCATAGTCGAGTCATTGAAGGACTTACGAAAATGGCTAAAGTCATTGATTAACTAAAACCGACGACCATTATTGGAACTTTGAGCATGAAAGCTCTATACCCTCTCACCACTGTCCTTTGCCTGCTTCCGTGCAACGTACCTGCCAATGCAGATCAAGAAGTTCAGCTCGGTGTCGAAGCTGTCGCAGGCTACCGCAGTGGCTATGTTTACCGAGGTTTTGAATTAGCCAAGGACACCATCGACTTTCAGGTAGAGACTGAAATTGCACTCAGCAATCACACATCGCTCAACATTGGCTCATGGTATGCAACCGAAAGCGGCAAAGCTGATTTTGAGGAGACCGCTTTATTTTCTCACCTCAGATACAGGCAGACGGACCAACTCACACTTGGCCTCAGCGCCAGTTATCGTAATTTTGGTGATTCGAGCTCTCCCATCATCGCCAACTTCAAGGACGGGCTAGACATAGGAAGTTTTGTTCATTGGCAACTGCATGACGACCTCATTGCTACCGCTGGAGTATACTATGACTTCGGTGCTGAAGCTTGGTATAGTAACGCAGAAGCTAGATGGTCAAAAGTCATCTCAAACAAAGCATACATGTCTTTAAATACTGGAATTAGCTACGTAGATGATTATTACGGCCGTGATGGCATGAACGACGCCTACTGCCGGCTATCCCTCACACACCACCTCTCTGACACATTATCCATTACGCCCTACCTTGGCGGTTCAATCCTCTTGGACAACAGTGACACAGGTGACGACCAAGCTTACGCTGGCGTATGGTTCGCAGTCAGGTTTTAACAAAGTCCTGTCGATGAAACTAACTGACTCACATTGCCACCTTGGCTCCCAAAAATTTCCACCTGATGAACTCAGCGCCGTCATCGCGCGAGCCAAACAGCACAGCGTTAAGCGCATGGTCACCTTGGCTACTAACTTAGATGACTGCTCGCAAAATATATCTATCGCTGAGCAATTCCCAGAAATATACGCCTGCATCGGCATTCACCCCTGTGATGTTTACGAGACAAACAATCAGTATTTAGAGCAGCTTACAAATTACGCAAAGCATCCACGCTGTGTTGCCATAGGTGAAACAGGCCTCGATTATTACCACCCCGCACCTGAGGGATGGACGACTGAGCGATATCATTCAAAGCAGCGAGAGTTTCTCAGGCAACACTTCGCGTTAGCAGCTCAACTCGGCAAAAACATCGTCATCCACACGCGAGACCGTAAGGGAGAAGCCTCCCTGCAGGACGCAATCAACATATATCAAGATTTTGCAGACCAAACACGCGCCGTATTTCATTGTTTCCCCTTCAATCTGGAATCTGCACAGCCTATTCTTGACTTAGGCGGCCTCATTTCCTTCACAGGTATTGCAACCTTCAAAAATGCAGCAACCGTGTTGGAAACAGCTACTCACTGCCCCGCTGGATCATTCATGCTTGAAACTGATTCTCCCTATTTAGCCCCAGTGCCACACCGGGGTCAGCGCAACGAACCAGCCTTTACCTACTTCACAGCCAAACTCATAGCACAAGCTCGAGGCGAAAGCCTTGAGGAACTCGCTGTTCACACCGAAGCAACCGTCGATGAATTTTATGGTATTGGATCTAGATCATCCAAATAGGCTCCTCACAACCAAGGGTAGCATCTTTCTTTTTAAGAACTGGTGAAAGCATCTCTGGTTTCCATACGTTTTTAAATATACCTATTTTACAAAATATTATCGTCTGTTTATATAACCACCTTAATATTTAATATACGAATCAGATAAAAACAAACGACACTTCACTATGAAAACTACCATTCTACTGCTCATCTCTTCATGCCTTACACCACTTCTATTCAATGCCTGCTCGACGGGGTCAGGCTACAGTGAATGGAGGAGTAACAACCCAGGACCCTCTGGTGCTGCCAACCCATACGGCGTACCACGGGCAGGTGGCGAAACTGGCAGCTACCCTCAAGCATCTACACCTCCTACAAACGCGGCATATCAACCACTACCCCCCATTGGTCAGACCGCGCCAGTAAGCCCACCCCAAGCAACTGCAGCGCTGACCAACGACTTATCAAACAGCAACGTTGCACCCGCTCGCACAACAAGCACATACACCGTAGTTCCAGGCGATAGCCTATGGGGTATCGCTCGCAAGAACAACACCAGCGTAGAAGCCATCCAATCTGCTAATTCGCTCACCAACACAACAATTCAGGTTGGACAACGACTCAACATTCCTAGCAACTAGTCGAATTAAAATAATACTCTCACTTCTCTCAACAAGCGGACACTCTTACATAAGAGCGTTCGCTTTTTTAGTGTTGGTATTTTGATGTGAGTCATACCAAATTTAAAACATGAAATTTTTGCTGTTCGGTCTCATGTTAACTAGCTCTGTGATTGCCTATGAAAAACCAGCCTCATTGGATAAAGAAATCATAAAGACCAATCCATCAAATATGGTCAAAGAGGAAATATTGGAGAAACTCTTCACCGCTCTTGGACAAACAGAATTTATTACCGCATACGTCAATGCTCAACGAGCTGGTTTGCACCCTCAAGTCCTTCTCGAAGCACGCTTCCTCAACCTCGTTGACCTTGGAGACCATTCCGCGATCGCAAATTTGGCACCTGAGCTCATCAAAAGTCAGCTAAGCTTCAACCCTAATCACTCCGAAGTCTTTGTCATCAAAGATGACTGGGCCGCTATCGTCCACTATGCCCAAGCACTGGCAGCCCTGGAAAAAAACGACACACAAGCCTTCAAGAGACACATCACAGAGGCATTCTGGTTGAGTCCACGTCAAGCACAGGCCTATGGCCCACATGTAGAGAAACTTCGACTAGAAGAAGCTATGCGCTCGATCCAGCTACCACTCCAACAAACCCTGCTGTCTCAGGAGGGCCAAACACTCACATCATTAGCTGAGCACAATGATGGCAATAAGGCTATCGTACTTTATTTTTGGAATCCCATGAGTCAGGCAAACCAAGTCGAGCTGCCTGACTTCATAACCACTACACAAGCCTGCGCAGAGAATAACATTTCCGTCCATGCGATTCTAACAGGAAATTATCCAAGCATGCTAGATGATGCAGAGATCATAAGAAAAAACGATGCCACTGAAGCAAAATGCACCTGGCTAGTCGACCCCAACAAAAACTCACTGAGCAGTTTGTTATGGGTCAGAAGTCTCCCCACAGTGATCGTCGCATCAACAGACGGTCAGGTTTTATTCAACGGCCATCCATCTGACGAAAGTTTTTGGAGAGCATTAGAAGATCAATCCCCACGTTTTGAACGACCTAACAGTATCGAAAAATAATCACTGCAATTGTTTTCATTATAACATTTCACACTAAGAAATAGTTTTGAAAAGTTTAATTACCTCCTTGACCAAACTAACCTGTTAGAGCATTGTCTTTTATAAAGAAAGTTTACGTTTGCGTTTCAGTTAATTTTTCGAAGTTGCTTTACCCAGACAGAACAATCTAACAAAAAACAAATCATCCGTTAAACCAACCAGCCTTAAAAAGCAGACCTTCGGATTCCACCACCCTAACAAACAGTATAATATAATACCAAACAACACTATGGCAGCCAAAAAAAAGACCGCTAAGAAGAAAGCCGCACCAAGCAAGGCCAAAAAAGCCGCTAAGAAGCCTGCAGCTAAGAAGCCCGTTAAAAAAGCAGCTAAAAAGCCAGCCAAAAAGCCAGCCAAAAAGGTAGCTAAGAAGCCAGCTAAGAAGCCTGCCAAGAAAAAAGTAGTTAAGAAAAAAGCCGCTAAAAAGCCTGCTAAGAAAAAGGTAGCTAAGAAAAAAGCCGCTAAAAAGCCTGCCAAGAAAAAAGCTGCTAAGAAGCCAGCCAAGAAAAAGGCTGCTAAGAAGCCAGCTAAGAAGAAAGCAGTTAAGAAGCGCAAGTAATCTTTAAGCAACAATCAAAAACCAACCCCGACTATTTCACGATAGTCGGGGTTTTTTGTGGTTTTAAATCTGTCGTCAGCCTCAATGCCCTTAAATTTACAGATACATCCAGCTATCACTATTGTAGCATGATTCTAAACACAGCGACTGAGCGCCCTGCATTTGTTATGGGGTCCGCATCATAAAGGATATAAAGATGGAGTGCTTTGTCAGGCCTCATATGAACTGCCAGATTATAGATGATTTTGCGTTGTGCACCATAGCTAGCTGCCAAGTGGTAAAGCACACCGTTCTTATTACGCTCATAGCCGATCAACTTACCTCGGCGAACAACCGCGACCTCGTTATCAAAAGCATGCAGCACATTCACTTGTGAGAGGTTCTTAATAGCAAACTGCTTATCACGCAAGCCAACCGATTCTCTGTCAATAATAGTAAGCTTTGGATTTTTTCGCCATAGGTCACCTTTATTGCTTTCTGAGAAAGGTTGTGTCAGCACTATCAACCTCTTCATTCCTACCTCCCCCGAAGGTATCACGACATAAAGCTCATAATGCCCTGCTAGTTTTCTATACAATACAAGGTCCCGCCCAGCAGGAACGCAATGCATTGAAGACATATTATTGAATGTAATATTTAATGACTTCCACTTGGACGGTGGCAGTGAGCCACGTAATGATGGTTTGTAATATAGTTTATTGGGCGGAACTTCCTGCTCCTCTGGCAACAACATAGCTCTATCACCTCGATTGCTTACCCTGTCATATTTTCTCGCAGGCACTGAACCTAAAGCAATAACCATAATTTGAGTTTCTAGGTGCTCCTCACCTGCTTCACTACCACTCACCTTGTTTTCCTCAGATAAAACCGTCGCAACCGACAAGCCCAATATTAAAAAAATCCGCATCATAATTACAACACCTGTAACGATGAAATTAATTTTCACGATTAATCGACTTAAACACCACACAGGAATCTCAATCAACGTATTGTATACAGAAGTCAGATCTCTTCTCGCAGCAACCATCTAAAATTTTTTAATATATATTTCCGACCCAAACCCACATTCACATCATTAAGCTCTCCCCGCTCATAACTCCCATCAGCTCGGTTGACTCTCATCGCAGTGTCAAGTGGTCCGTTGCCCTTGGCACCGACTCTACTAACATTCGATAATCTACCATCAACGTAGTGTGGCGTTCGCTCTACCGTAGCTTCAATCCATGCGCGAGCTTTCACACCAGCAGTATCAGATGATTCTCCGTATGCACGTATTGTATATGTATCACCTCTTACAGCCATAAATGGCGCCAAGGAACGCAGAATATCCCCCTGAGTTAAAAATCCAGGTATCCCCCAGGCTTTGCTTTTTGGCTGCGCAGAGTGCACACGCTTTTGATGTTTATAAAGATATCCATCTCTAAAAATCTGCATATTGTTATCTGGAGCATCAGTAGATGGAGGCTTATTGATTGTGGTGGATAAGTGCTTACTTCGTAGTTCAAAATTTTTGTTTAGCTCACCAGAGGCTATGGCCGCATCCACTGTTCCCATTCTGGATGTTTGGTTTTGATCAGAACTTAAGCGCCGGTTCACAAAATCAGCGATAGAGATAAATGGTCCTCTTGTTTTCACTTCTTCGACAATATGAACAGCCAAAGTTCTTAGCTCATCGGCTGTTAACTGCCGCGCCCCCATCCAACCCTCTGCCTGACTAGGGGAAGCAGAATACGTATTGGATACTCCCTTCGGTCGCCTGTATCTAGCGAAGCAAACTTGCTTTTCACTTCCTATTCCAATTTTCAATGGGCGCCTTACCCCCAAAGTCCCCGATAAAAAAGCAGTCCATGCCTCTACTGAAGTTGAGTTTATATTGAATGCAGAGCGATTTTTAATGAATTCAGCACCCCGCCAAAACACATCACTCCAACCATTTTCAGTTAACAGCAGATCCTTAATTTGATGCTGCGAGAGCTCACTATCATGGTTATACTGATAGCGCCTATTCCATAAGTGCCTACCATTGTGCGGATCCCAAGTAAAATGATTGCCTGACTGATCTAAAGGCATGCTTGAGAAAAAAAAGCTATCCCATAAATTATGATTCACCTCGTAAGCAATATCATAAGCTAACACTTCACCCTCAGACGTATTTATCAAGTCACCTACTTGCTTGATGACTGCATGGTTGCCTATTTGCAACAAACCTTGTGAATCTGACAACACGCACCTGGCTCCGTGTTTGGGTTTTTTTCCTGCCGCTCTCCCGAGTAAATAATCCCATCGAGTAGGCCCCATATCAGGAGATATCACCGTAGTTGCCTCTGCGTAAGCTGTCGCATCTGCGGGCGCATGCATATCTCTCAAAGAGTGCCCCACCACGTAACTAGGTGTCCATGAGTAAGGACTGAGCATAGCATGCCGAAGCTCAACCATTGAAATCACGCCATAATCTTTTGTCGGCAAATCAAATAAAACAACATTAGGAAAAAACGAAAAATCAATGGCTAAGCCGAATGGGTTTTTGACAAATCCGTTTGCAGAGGGTGCCGGCATATCATGGACATCCAGCGGGCGATGAGGCACAAACTGTAGCAACCAGGGCCCCGTGCTGTTCATATACCACTTATTGGCACATTGACTCGCAGGTGAGCGGCTAATCATTTGAGCTCTTACATTCCAATTAGCAACTGGGCATACGTTGTAGACCATATGATCCTCTCTCCATCGTGCGTTCGTTGATGTACCATGTCGATGAGGCGACTGATTAGCTACATCACCCTCCCCAGTTGCTTCATTCAGCCACAATAACTTAGCACCAATTTGGTGGGTATGGGGGGCATTTTTAATCGGCGCCTCTTCAAAAGTTTGTAAGTTACCAAAACTAAAATCTTTTTGATTTGCAGAGCCCCAATAGAGTCCATTACTGTGAAATGTTTTGGTAGGCTTTACTCCCCCTGCACCATTATTAACCAACTGTATAGTAGGATGCTTAATACTGCGGTATAGGTCCTTGAGGTTAGCTGCCTCTCCCAGTTTGAGCATGAACGGGAAGTTTTCTACTTTCCCATCTGCCTGCAAATCAAGTGCCGGCTGATAATCAAAAATTCGACCTAAATCTATTGCCCCCAAATGCGGTTTTATGTCTTCCCACTTTGGAGTCTGTATTTCATACGACACCGATGTATCATGATCGTAAAAAAAATGGTGGGTCCCCTGAACAGAGCGTGGACTCAGTACATTTTCTGATACGTCGTCTAATTGATAGCGCTGAATATTAATACCTCCCGATGAAAGATCTCCACGTACTTTAGGAGAAAATACCTGACATTGACCAGCTGACAGAGTCGTTGGTTCGAGAGTAAATGCCAAGTATCGTCGCGGCGGAAAAGGGTTTGTTCTTATTTTATATACATCACCTCCAGCATAGCCGCTTTTCTCGACCCACCTGTCGAAGATCCTTATATTTCGGGCCTTCAAATCTTGCTCCACATAGTTTTTTTCTGGAAAGAAATGCATGCCATGTTTCACCCCGTAGTACGGATTGGGCATTACAACCGAAAGAGCCTTTGTCTTTAAATCTTTGTTATAGGGATTCCATAAACAAACACGGGGAATTACATGTGTCCGAATACGATGATTCTGATGTGAGAAGTAGTAATGCCACCGACATTCGGTCATTACAGGGTGAATTTTAGGTGCCATTTCTGCCCACCGCGTAGCATCTGCACAGGCTCCATCAGAAACCTGATGTGGCCAATGCTCTACAGGACGCATCCGGACTGCTTGATCCTTAAAAGTTGCCTCTGCATATTCCAAATCAGAATACATGTGTTGTGCCCAGTTTCTTAATGCTCCAAAAGAGGGGCCCAATACGCCATGCTCAGGTCCAGGAATAATGGGGTAAGATGAAGAGAACGATAATGACCGCCCCAAATCATGATACGACAATTCTACTTGTTCACGACCACTTTGAGTTAAGAGCAATGAACTTAAATCACGGCGCAAACCGCTCATCATCGTATCAACAAAGAGACCAGGTGAATAGGTCGTAAAATGATGAAAATCATGCTTTAATGCATCTCTACAATCTTGACTAGCTACCTGTCCGAGAGCAGCACTTGCGTAACTAATCATCTTATCTCGATGAGGGTATGCATCTTTTTTGAAGTTTACATAAGGCAAACCCCCATCAACCCGCGAAACCAGAGCAGGGTTGAATCCTGGCGCCGCCTCAAGCGCTGCCTCAACATGTTTAACCTTATCATGAGGGATCAAATTCGCTTTTTGATTATTATCCGAAATATACCACGCATAAGCCCCACCTGAAACCTCACTTTGTAATGGAATAGTTTCGACCAATACCCTTGATTTCTCATAGTCCTCAGCACTCATTTTTGCACCTAAAGTCCCTCGACCAACTAGGCAAACGACTTGGTCATCACCCTCGTTTAATGCATCTTTTGGGTGAACTCGGTCATCTCGCATACTTACCAGCCAGCCCAGTATACGCTCCTGCTTCCAGCGACCTGCCGACAAACTAGCAATACTATGCCTAAGATCCTGATACGCGCCCTTGAGGGCATAAGGCTCATTCTCTAAATCTTGAGAGCCTTTACCAATAAGAGGCCAATCT
>ERZ1047472.2238-NODE-2238-length-13921-cov-66.291865_pt1 | contig 13921 bp, 9 predicted proteins | sample MGYA00383095_ERZ1047472 | MGnify/ENA primary metagenome ERZ1047472 (study PRJEB29581, sample SAMEA5548365) | metagenome | biome: marine; feature: coastal; material: water | depth 1 m | study: Short-term variability in the microbial, nano- and picoplankton...
TTTGTTGATGTTCCAAATGCAGTTCAAACAGAACTTGCAGTTATGAGTGTTTCTAAATTAAAAATGACAGATAAAGACTACCACGCTTGCTTAGTTGCGAACTATATTCTTGGAGGTGCATTTGGATCTTATCTAAACATGAATCTTAGAGAAAAGAACGGTTACACATACGGAGTAAGGTCAAGTTTAGGTACTGCCCGCTGGTACAATTCATCATTTAGAGTAACAACTAAAGTTAGAAACTCTGTAACTGACAGTGCTGTTGTAGAGATACTTAAAGAAATAAAACGCATCAAGGCTGAACCTGTAGATAATGAGTTATTGGTAAATGCAAAGGCTAAGTTTTTAGGTAATTTCATCTTGCAGTCAGAAGACAAAGCAGTAGCAGCCAGACGCGCTTTGTCGATCAAAACTAACAAACTTCCTGAAGATTTTTACAAAAACTATATTGCTAACATTGATGCAGTAACAATTGAAGACGTTCAGCGAGTTTCAAAAAAATATTTTAACGATGATAATGTACGTGTCGTGCTAGTAGGTAAAGGATCAGATGTTGTTGAAAATTTAGAGAAAATTAAATGGAACGGTAAAAAATTACCAATAAAATTCTTTGATAAAGACGCGAACAGTGTTGAAAAACCTGTGTTTTCAAAGCCGATTCCTGCTGGAGTAACTTCATTAACAGTCATGGAAAGTTATATTACAGCAATCGGAGGACTTGAAGCTATAAATGCTGTAAGCTCTGTTAATATTGCGGCTAATGTCAATATTGAGGGAATGCCTTTTAAACCTACAGCAGCTATTAAAACAATGTCCCCAAATATGTCTTCTATGGAAATGTCTATAGCTGGTATGGGAACAGTTATGAAACAAAAATATAATGGAACCACAGGATATTCCGAACAGCAAGGTATGAAAGCGCCAATGTCAGAAAATGAACTCTCGGAAAAAGCAAAAGAAAAAGGTTTATTCCCAGAAACATATTTAGACGCAAGCTCAATTTCATTAGTTAGCTTAATAACTATTGAAGGAGCAGATGTTTATAAATTGATGATTGAAAAAGATTCTTTTCGTTATTATGACGCTAACTCTGGACTTTTGGTGAGAACTGAAAAAACAAAAAAAGCTCAAGGACAAAAGGTAACTTCTATTGAAGATCTTTCTGACTACAGAGAAGTCAATGGAGTCCTATTTCCATATGAACAGAAAATTACATCAGGTCCACAAATAATAGGACTGTCAGCAACTGAGGTTATTGTTAATGAAGGAGTTTCTGCAGAAGATTTCAACTAAATAAATATTTTTAAAATAAAAAAGGTCTAAGCAAATGCTTAGACCTTTTTTATTTTACTTTTTTGTTTACTAGGTAAACCCCCAATAATATAAGTAACGATGCAACCCCTTGATTTATTCCAAAAACTTCTCCGTCTAACAAGCCCCATAGTAATGCAATAAGTGGCATTAAGTAGGCAACTGAAGATGCAAATACTGGGCTAGAGATTTGAATTAATGAATTAAAAACAATTTTAGCCATTACGGTTCCAAATAATGAGAGTATTACAACACAGCCAATTGATAAATATATCGTATTGCTTAAAAAAGTCTCTGGTGTAAAAAAGTTTGAGAAACTTAATACAAGAACGGCTGGCACAAATATAGCCACAAAATTTCCAGTTGCGATTGCTAAAGGTTTAACGTCTTGAAGATATCGTTTTATTATGTTTACACTGCTAGCATACATGACCGTTGCTAAAACCACAAGTCCTGCATACAGATAATTTTGATCAGGATGAAGTCCCATGTTATTAAAAATAAGCATAGAAGCTCCTACAAAGCCAATAATCACTCCAAAAACTTGAGTTCTTGATGTAGCTATCTTAAAAACTGCCAGCCCTATTAAAACCGTATTTAATGGAACCAAAGAGTTAAGAACAGAAACAACTCCACTGTCTACCTCTGTCTCTGCAAATGCGAACAGAAAAGAAGGGAAAAAAGTGCCTATAAACCCTGTGATAACTATCCACTTCCAATGGTGAATCTCAATTGTTTTGAGAGATTTAAAGCCAATTGAAAAAATAAACAATGAGGATAGTACAGTCCTTAAACTTCCTAATTGAAAAGGGGAAAGACCCAAAAGACCTTTTTTTATTAAAATAAAAGAACTACCCCAGGTAAATGCAAGTAGAAAAAGATAAAACCACTTTTTTTGTTCAATGTTCATTTCTAATTATTTGTGGGTTACAAAATTGAGCAATTAATTAAAAAAACAATCAAATATCTTTACATTTGTTTAAAATTTAAAATAATTCTATGAAGTTTTTAAAAAATATTATAAGCATAACAGTTATTTTAATCATGCTTTCGTCTTGTAAGAACAATAAAAAAGTAGAAATAAAAACTATTAATTTAAGTTCAGAAAAAATAAGCCAAAAGCTAGACCCTGATGCTGTTTATTCAAAAGCTGAGTTTAACATCAAAGGAATGACTTGTGAAATGGGCTGTGCCAAAACTATTGAGAAAAAACTAGCAAAAATGGATGGCGTGAAGTCAGCTAATGTAGATTTCAAAAATGAACTGGCTTCAGTGGAATTTGACGTTGCTAAACTAAATACTTCAAGCATCACTAAAGCAGTTAGTCAAGTCAGTGATATTTATTCTGTTGAAAATATGCAAACTATTAAAGCCACGTCTTCAAGTAACCAATCTTTAGAAAGAAAATTTAATTAGATTTCATTAATGATTCAATTTCATCAATTTCAATGGGAATGTTCTGCATTAAATTTACAGGGTATCCACTAGGTTGAATCACTACATCGTCCTCAAGTCTGATTCCCATATTTTCTTCAGGAATATAAATTCCTGGCTCTACAGTAAAAACCATATTGGACTGCATAGGTGATTTCAAAGTGCCAAAATCATGAGTATCTAATCCCATGTGGTGGGAAGTTCCATGCATGAAATATTTTTTATAAGCAGGCCACTTTGGATCTTCATTTTGCACATCAGCTTTATCAATCAAACCTAATGTTAACAGTTCGGATGTCATTAATTTACCTACTTCCACATGATAGGCATCCCACATAATTCCCGGAGCAAGTAATTTGGTGGCTTCATTTTTAACGTTTAAAACCGCTTGGTAAACTGCTTTTTGGCGTGCTGTGAATCGACCATTAACAGGGATTGTTCGTGTCATATCACTTGAATAGTTAGCATACTCAGCAGCCACATCCATTAGTAAAAGATCGCCATCTTTACATTCTTGATTATTCTCTATATAATGCAACACACAAGCATTATATCCGGAACCAATAATAGGTGTGTATGCAAATCCTTTTGAGCGGTTTCTTAGAAATTCATGAGCGTATTCTGCCTCAATCTCATACTCCATAACTCCGGGCTTTACAAACCCTAAAATCCTCCTAAATCCTTTTTCAGTGATGTCACATGCTGTTTTGATTAGGGTAATTTCTTCTACTTCTTTTACCCCTCTAAGCGATTCCATAATCGGGAAGTTAGGAAGTAACTTATGATCAGGATATGAAGATTTAATCATTTTAAGAAAACGATCTTCTCGAGTTTCCATAACTACTGCTTGTCGATAATGCTCATTATTATTATAATAAAAATGTGTTGATTCTTCCATTAACTGAGAAAAGATTGACTCAAATTCCTCTAACCAATAAACTGTCTTGATTCCAGATGATGTAGTTGCCTGTCTCTTACTAAGCTTAGATCCTTCCCAAATAGAAATGAGATCATTAGTCTCTTTTACAAACAGTATTTCACGATGTAGTTCATTTTTTGCATCAGGAAAAACAAGTAGAATACTCTCCTCCTGGTCTACTCCGCTCAAATAAAAGATATTTCTGTGCTGTTCAAATGGAAGTGTACTATCAGCCCCCGTAGAAAAAATATCATTTGAGTTAAATATGGCTATAGAATTTGAGACCATTTGTTTTTTAAGCTTTAGCCTGTTCTTAATAAATAACTCTGGATTAATTGAATGATATTTCATAACAAATCATATTTTAAGTCAAATATAAGAACTTAAAATATGATTAACACGCTCTAGTTTACTTTCATTATTTATATTAATTCTAAATAATGAAAATAAACACTTTGTAATTGTCTAAAACGTTGTCGTGAAGTACCTTTGTTTAGTAAAAAATAAAAAATAATGAGTGGGATTTTAAATTCATCAATTGGAAGAAAGATTGCCATGGCGCTTTCTGCTTTTTTTCTAATGTTTTTCATTTTACAACATTTTGCTATCAATATACTTTCTGTGGTTAACCCAGAAACCTTCAACGAGGTGTCTCATTTTATGGGTACTAATCCGCTAGTTCAATTTGCATTGCAACCTATTTTAATTTTTGGTGTTATTTTTCACTTTGTAATGGGTTTTGTTTTAGAATTTAAGAACAAATCATCTAGGTCAGTAAATTACGCCAGAAATAATGGAAATGCCAATTCTTCTTGGGTGAGTAGAAACATGATTTACAGCGGCGGATTTATTTTAGTGTTTTTAATCATTCATTTTATCGATTTTTGGATTCCTGAATTAAATATTAAATATATTGTTGGGGATTCTTCAGGACTTTTAGAGGATGGCTCTGGGTATCGCTATTTTGAAGAACTTCAACATAAGTTTGTGCCTCTTTGGCGTGTAGTTTTATATTGTGTTGGATTTATTTTTTTATCGCTCCATTTGCTTCACGGATTCAATTCAGCATTCCAATCAGTGGGAGCGAATAATAAATATACCCAATCGTTGAAAGGTCTTGGCAAAGCATATGCTATTTTAATCCCACTAGGGTTTATTGTAATTGCCCTCTTCCACTTTTTTAATAATTCACACTAAATCATAGGATTATGGCTTTAGACTCAAAAATTCCTGAAGGTCCATTGGCGGATAAATGGACAAATCACAAAAACACTATTGATCTTGTAAATCCTGCCAACAAGCGCTTATTAGATGTCATTGTTGTAGGGACTGGCCTGGCAGGTGGATCTGCAGCTGCTACCCTGGCCGAACTTGGTTATAATGTTAAGGCATTTTGTTTTCAGGATTCTCCACGAAGAGCCCATTCAATTGCAGCACAAGGCGGCATTAATGCAGCTAAAAATTACCAAGGAGATGGTGACTCCACCTACCGACTGTTTTACGATACGGTTAAAGGCGGTGACTACCGATCAAGAGAAGCAAACGTACACCGTTTGGCAGAAGTTTCAACAAATATAATAGACCAATGTGTGGCTCAGGGTGTTCCTTTTGCTAGAGATTATGGAGGGTTATTAGATAACCGTTCTTTTGGTGGCGTTTTAGTTTCAAGAACGTTTTATGCAAAAGGACAAACAGGTCAACAACTTTTATTAGGGGCTTACTCAGCAATGAACCGACAAATTGGTCGTGGAAAAATTAAAATGTACAATCGTCACGAAATGCTTGACGTAGTTGTAGTTGATGGAAAAGCGCGAGGAATTATAGCTCGTAACTTAGTAACTGGAGAAATAGAACGACACTCAGCTCACGCTGTTGTATTAGGCTCTGGCGGATATGGAAATGTCTTTTATTTATCTACTAATGCCATGGGTAGTAATGTGACTGCTGCTTGGAAAGCGCACAAACGTGGCGCTTATTTTGCAAACCCTTGTTACACACAAATTCATCCAACATGTATTCCTGTTTCGGGAGATCATCAATCAAAACTAACCCTAATGTCTGAATCCCTAAGAAATGATGGGCGTATATGGGTCCCAAAAAACATAGAAGATGCTAAAGCAATACAAAATCGTCAATTAAAACCAGTAGATCTCGAGGAAGATAAGCGTGACTATTTTTTAGAAAGAAGATATCCTGCATTTGGAAACCTAGTCCCAAGAGATGTGGCGTCAAGAGCCGCCAAAGAACGTTGTGATGCTGGTTTTGGAGTAAATAAAACTGGGGAAGCAGTTTTCTTAGATTTTGCTGCTGCCATTGTTAGATACGGAAAAGAAAAAGCCCATGTAAAAGGTCTTAATGAAGAAGATGATTCGCTTATTCAAATCCTAGGAAAAGAAGTCGTTAAAAGTAAATACGGAAATTTATTCCAAATGTATGAGAAAATTGTAGATGAGAACCCCTACGAAACTCCCATGATGATTTATCCAGCTGTTCACTATACTATGGGTGGTATTTGGGTTGACTATAACCTGCAAACAACCATTCCTGGCTTGTATGCAATTGGAGAGGCTAACTTTTCTGAACATGGAGCAAATCGCTTGGGAGCGTCGGCTTTGATGCAAGGCTTGGCTGATGGCTATTTTGTATTACCATATACTATTGGAAATTACCTATCTAAAGACATTAGAACTGGACCCATCTCAACAGACTCTATTGAATTTGAAGAAGCAGAGACCAAAGTAAAAAGAGAAATAAAGCACTTCATCAATAATAATGGTACTAAGCCTGTAGACTATTTTCACAAACGTCTTGGTAAAATCATGTGGAATAAATGCGGAATGGCCAGAAATGAGAAAGACTTAAAAGAAGCTATTGAAGAAATTTCAACGTTGCGAGATGAGTTTTATAGAGACGTTAGGGTTCCTGGAAGCGAAAATGAATTTAACGAAGAACTTGCAAAAGCTGGTAGAGTAGCTGATTTTTTAGAGCTTGGGGAGCTATTTGCTAAAGACGCACTAGTTCGCGAAGAATCTGCTGGCGGCCATTTTAGAGAAGAATATCAAACAGCAGAAGGCGAAGCCAAACGAAGAAAAGAATTTCAATTTGTATCAGCATGGGAATATAAAGGCGCTCCAAAAGATGCTGAACTACACAAAGAAGAACTTGTTTACGAGAATATTGAAGTTAAAGAACGATCCTACAAATAAGCATTGAAATGAATTTAACATTACAAATATGGCGTCAGGAAAACGCCCAGACTAAAGGAAAGATTATAGAATATCCAATTCAAGATATATCTCCAGATATGTCATTTCTTGAAATGCTAGACATACTCAATAGACAACTTATTACTAACGGAGATATCCCAGTCGCATTTGACCACGATTGTAGAGAAGGCATCTGCGGCTCCTGTTCGTTGTACATTAATGGAGAGGCTCATGGACCTGACCGTCGTGTAACAACCTGTCAACTTCACATGCGAAAGTTTAAAGATGGTGATACAATATTCATTGAACCTTTTAGAGCAGATGCTTTTCCAGTAATTAAAGATCTGGTTGTCGATCGTTCAGCTTTTGACAGAATACAACACGCTGGCGGTTTCATTTCTGTGAATACATCTGGAAACACTCAGGACGGAAATTCAATTCCTATTTCTAAACATGATGCAGACGAAGCAATGGATGCTGCTACATGCATCGGTTGTGGTGCGTGTGTAGCGAGTTGCAAAAACTCTTCTGCAATGCTATTTGTGGGTGCAAAAGTATCTCAGTACGCTTTATTGCCCCAAGGTCAAATTGAAGCCCCTGACCGTGTTCAAAACATGGTTGCTCAAATGGATTTAGAAGGTTTTGGAAACTGCACTAACACAGGGGCTTGTGAGGTTGAATGTCCAAAAGGAATATCATTAGAAAACATAGCACGAATGAATCGTGAGTTAATCAAAGCCAGTATTAAATCCTAATCTGTTAAAACGAATTCCTCAATCGTATCCCAGCCAGCACGTACTTCAATTGGTTCTGAAGCATAACTAACCCGCTCTGGCTGAATTTTTTTCAAATAATCACCAGTATCATACATTCCGTTTTGATTACTATCAAAAATAGCCCTAAGAAAATAGACTCCTGGGCTCACATCATTAAAATCAACAGTCAAAGAATCTTCTGCAAGTAATGATTCAACAACTTCTCCTTTTGTATTAACAATTTGTATAATCAATGGAAAGACTCCGTTGAGTATATTAATCCTTACGTTTCCATAGTCAGATTGAAATTTAGTTGTGACGCTGTAGTCTAATGTATCATTTTGTGTCCCATAAAAGTCAGTCAAAGCTCCAGGAAGTAATTGAATTTTATATTTATTTTTTTCAGTTTTATCAAAATCTAGAACCAAACTGTTTGAGATAGAATCTAAAACTAGGGAAGATTTTAAGAAAATAGAATCCTTATCCATGATTCGTAGCTTAGTTTCATCTATAAATTCCAAGGGAGTTGAAGCGCTAACTATGTAGGGAGCGTCTAACTTTAGACTAGAAGAAGAGGAAGACTTAAGTATTAAAGAATCCGACTTAAGGTCTTTAATTCTCACGATCGCTGTATCAATAGTTTTAGAATGAATAACTTGAAATATTAAAGAGTCTACTTCCAAATTTGGGCGATACCAATAGTTCAAAGTATCTTTATCTTTTTCTTTTAAAACTACCGATGAAAAGTTTTCTGGAACATCGGAAAGTATGTTAATTTTCATTTGTTTACCATCACCTTCATAACCAAAAGAAATTTTATTTTTAGACGTTTGTTTGGCACGTTTAAAATTATAATCAATAGATTCTTCGAACAGTCGCAAAACATAAGCTGTATCAGATGGAACCGTTATCGACTGCTTTCTGTACGCAATTTTATCACTTTTTTGCTGAAATGTGTAGTCTGGATTCTCTTCTTTTAAGGCAGTTAGCAAATATGATCCCCTTTTAATATTTTCTAGCATGAAGTTAGAAACGCTGTCAGTAACAGCTACATACTTGGGCTTTTGCTTGTAAACAATAGAGTCATAGAAACTTGAATCTATTTCATACAACAAGACAGCTACACGTTCATCTACTTCTTTATTTAATGCATCTAATACAATCCCTGAAACAGAAAGTGAGTCAATATAGTTTCCTGTAGAAAAAACATATTTATAGTACGGAAACACATTTCCCTCATTATTATCAGCTATACTTTCTCCAAAATTAAAGGCATAAGTGGTATTGGGCTGAAGAGTATCAAAAATTTTAATAGTAATTTTCTTACTAGCAATTCCAACAGGTGAAATCTCTGGCTCAAAATTCATTGGTGGAGATATAATGAGCTGTTTTTGTAGATTTTTCAGCTTTACATACTCATCAAATTTAATTTCAATTTCTGTAGCATCAAAATTAGTAGAAAAATTTTCTGGTTTGGAGCTTATTATAACTGGTGGAGTTTCATCTTTATCACCTCCAGTTGTTGTGCCTCTATTTGCACAATGATTTAAAATTAAACTGATTGTAATTAAAAAAGAAAGATTTGATATTTTTTTACGCATTAAAAACATATTTAATGCAAAGTAACAATATATTTTAGTTCTGACGAAAAATGAAAATATGGCACTGAAAATTATTGATTTTGATTAAAACCAATTGAGACTACATAACTAAAACATAATTTATTATACAAAAAAAGAAGATAACTTTCATATTCGTTGTGAAGATTAACGCTTATTTGGCAATGTTTTCTATTTTTGTGATATGACAAATCAATCTGATACTTTTAAAAAGGTAATATCTCACGCAAAAGAATACGGATTTGTATTTCAAAGCAGTGAAATTTATGATGGCCTAAGCGCAGTTTATGACTATGCTCAAAACGGAACTGAATTAAAGAAAAACATTCGAGAATACTGGTGGAAGGCTATGGTTCAAATGAACGACAACATTGTAGGTCTTGACGCTGCCATTTTCATGCACCCAACAACATGGAAAGCATCTGGTCATGTTGATGCATTTAACGACCCTTTAATCGACAATAAAGACTCTAAAAAGCGATATAGAGCTGATGTTCTAATTGAAGATTATTGCGCAAAGATTGAAACAAAAATTGATAAAGAAATAAAGAAAGCAGAGAAACGCTTTGGGGATAGTTTTAACAAAGACGAATTCATTAGTACTAACACACGTGTAATTTCTTATCAAGATAAAATAAAATCTATTTTGTCACGAATGGGGAAGTCGTTAGAAAATGAAGATTTAGATGATGTAAAAGCACTTATTGAAGAACTTGAAATTGCTGACCCTCTAACAGGAAGCAAAAACTGGACGGATGTGAAGCAATTTAATTTGATGTTTGGCACTAAACTAGGAGCGAGTGCAGAAAGCGCTATGGATTTGTACTTAAGACCTGAAACTGCACAAGGAATATTTGTAAACTTTTTAAATGTTCAAAAAACTGGTCGTATGAAAATCCCTTTTGGGATTGCACAAACCGGAAAAGCTTTTAGAAATGAGATTGTAGCCCGTCAGTTTATTTTTAGGATGCGTGAATTTGAACAAATGGAATTACAGTTTTTTATTAAACCAGGTACCCAAGTAAAATGGTACGAATACTGGAAAGAAGCACGCATGAAGTGGCATTTGTCATTGGGTATGGGTAGTGAAAACTATCGTTTTCATGACCACGATAAACTAGCTCATTATGCTGATGCGGCTTCTGATATTGAATTTAAATTCCCGTTTGGTTTTAAAGAACTTGAAGGTATTCATTCCAGAACAGATTTTGACTTAAATCAACACCAGACTCATTCTGGAAAAAAGCTTCAGTACTTTGATCATGAGGACAATAAAAGTTATACCCCATATGTTCTAGAAACCTCTATTGGATTAGATAGAATGTTTCTAGCTGTATTCTCAAACGCGCTTACTGAAGAAACTTTAGACAATAACACAAGCAGAACTGTATTAAAATTACCATCTGTGTTAGCGCCTACCAAGGCAGCAATACTTCCTTTAGTAAAAAAAGATGGACTTCCAGAGGTTGCAAAATCCATTGTAAAAGAATTAAAATGGGACTTTAATGTAGTTTATGACGAAAAGGATGCAGTTGGTAGGCGTTACCGCCGTCAAGATGCCTTGGGTACTCCTTTTTGTGTTACTGTTGACCATGACACCCTAGAAGATGATTGTGTAACTATCAGATTCCGGGATACCATGAATCAACAGCGTGTTAAGATAGGGGATTTAAAATCTATTATAGAAAACGAAGTTTCTATGAAGAACTGGCTAAGGAAAATCTAATTAATATTAAAAATATGAAACTTAATAAGCTTTATTATTTTACTCTAATTACTTTTTTAATTTCCTTAAAAGGTCACTCTCAATTGAATGCTAGTGTAATTGGGGCTGCACAAGTTTTAGACAATAACTGCTTCTTGATAACTCCAGCTGTTAACGATCAATCGGGAGGTGTTTGGTATGATAATCCCATTGATTTCTCAAATGATTTCACCATTTACTATCAAAGTTATTTTGGCAGCAACGATGCGGATGGAGCAGATGGAATGGCTCTAGTTATCAAACAAAATTCTAATCCAGCGATTGGGGATACAGGGGCATTTATTGGTTATGGAGGTATAGATCAGTCCTTGATTGTTGAGTTTGATACATTTCAAAACAATGGAGGAGCTGACCAAGGGCCAGAGGCTTTTAGCGACCCAACCTATGATCATATAGCTATTATGAAAAATGGTGTTGCTGACCACGCATCTTCTTCCAATTTAGCAGGTCCAATTCAGGCTAGTGACAATAGTGTTAATATAGAAGATGGTGTAGACCATGAGGTTAAAATTGAATGGATTTCAAGCAGTCAAACACTCAAGGTTTACTTTGATTGCAATTTAAGACTGAGCATAACAGAAGATTTTAAAAATACAATTTTTGAAGGTGATAGTAGTGTTTATTTTGGCTTTGTAGGTTCAACTGGAGGGCTGAATAACATACATCGTGTATGTTTTAACAGTGTCTCATTTATTGAAAATTTGGTTCTTGAGGACGAAACTATTTGTGAAGGAGAAAATATACAAATTGATGCTAGCATTCCTAGTGGAGATAGCTATTTGTGGTCACCAGAGCAAGGGGTAAGTGATATTAATAGTGCTTCACCCATATTATCTCCAACAGAAACTACCACCTATATAGTAACCGTTACGGACATATGCGGAGACCCTTCAACACAAAGTGTTACTATTAACGTAACCCAATCAGACCAAGCTCCTTTGTTTGATCAAATTGACCCAATCTGTTTTGAAGATGTTTTAGACCCACTTCCCAATACCTCAATTGAAGGGGTTACAGGAACTTGGTCACCTGCACTTGACAACACAGTAAGTACAGAATATACGTTTACACCTGATGACGGTCAGTGCGCATCTATAGCTGAAATGACTATTATTGTTCTTCCTCTAACTAATCCTGATTTTACGCAAATAGATAATGTCTGCGAAGGAACTGACACTTGGGCTGGTGGATCTCCTTTTCCTGCAGCATCAAATAACGGAATAATTGGAGTATGGACTCCTTCTTTTGATGCCTACAACACAACTACTTACAACTTCAACCCTGACGATGGTCAATGTGCGTCAACAACTGAAATGACTATTGTTATCATTCCTCAGACTAATCCTGACTTTACTCAAATTAATGATACTTGCGAAGGGGCTCTAATAATATTACCAGCTATTTCAAATGAAGGTATTATAGGAACATGGTCCCCGGAGATTAACAATACAATAACAACTGAATATACTTTCACACCAGATCCTGATCAGTGTGCCAACCAAACTAATATGACTGTTGTTATTAACGAAAAAGTAAACCCTGTTTTTGATTCTGTGGATACAATATGTAGTGGTGAAATTATAACTGAATTTCCTGCAACATCTTTAAACGGAATTACAGGAACTTGGTCGCCAGCGTTAGACAATACTGTAACTACTACTTACACATTCACCCCAAACGATGGCGAGTGTGCTAATCCAATAAACACTACAATTACGGTGCTACCTAACACAGAATCCACTTTCAATCAACTGGACGCAATATGCGAAGGTGAATCATTAACATTACCTTTAACTTCTATCGAGGGAATTACGGGTACTTGGCTCCCTGCTATTGATAACACATTAACCACAGAATATACTTTTACACCAAGTCCTAATCAATGTGCTAGCGAAGCTACAATGGTTGTAACGGTCACTCCCTTGATCATTCCAGCCTTTACCGAGATTGGTACTATTTGTTTTGGCGACACTCTATCAGATTTACCAACAACGTCAATTAACAATATAACTGGTACATGGTCACCTGCAATTAACAACACAGTAAGTACAGAGTATACGTTTACATCAGATGATGGTCAATGCGCTTTAGATACTACAATGACCATAACTGTTCTTGAAGAAATAGAGCCTGAGTTTACACAAATAGATCCTATATGTATCGGTCAAATCATTAGTCCTCTTCCTCAGATCTCAAATAATAATATTAGTGGTACTTGGACACCTGCATTGAATAACTTAGAAACCACTACTTACACATTTACCCCAGAAAGTGGACAATGTTCTTATTCAACCACAATGACTATTGAAGTTGGGACATTCAGCCCAATATCAATTACTGCAAGTAATATCTCAAATGATTTTGATTCAAACCAAATTATCTCAGTGGCTGCATCAGGTGGAAGTGGTAACTATGAATTTCAATTAGATGGAGGTTCATGGCAATCTAATTCGATTTTCGAGTATGTAACAGGGTGTGAAGAACACATAGTAGTAGCAAGGGATATTGATGGATGTATCTTTGAAACCCAGACAAGTGTTATGATAATGGATTATCCAAAATTCTTTACTCCAAATGGAGATGGATATAACGATACTTGGAATATTAAATGCCTAAGAGAAAATCCTGTGGCCAAAATCTCTGTATTCGATCGATTTGGAAAATTAATAATTTCGTTTAGTCCCAGAGAAAATAGTTGGGATGGAAGATTCAATGGGCAACTATTGCCCGGAAGCGATTACTGGTTTGTTGCTGAATACCTAAACAATAATGGAATACAAGCTACTTTTAGATCGCATTTTTCGCTACGTTACTAAAAGATATATATAATTACTAAATATAGAAAAATTCAATTCGTTTTATGTCAATAACCAAAAAGCCCATAACTAATATTATGGGCTTTTTGATTTATC
>ERZ1047472.2239-NODE-2239-length-13917-cov-65.704877_pt1 | contig 13917 bp, 14 predicted proteins | sample MGYA00383095_ERZ1047472 | MGnify/ENA primary metagenome ERZ1047472 (study PRJEB29581, sample SAMEA5548365) | metagenome | biome: marine; feature: coastal; material: water | depth 1 m | study: Short-term variability in the microbial, nano- and picoplankton...
AAGGTTATCCAAGTGCAGGGCGAATAGCCTGGGCATTGTGGGGCGGTGATGCAGGGTTTTCTTGGTCTAGGAAGATTGCTGGGCAATTAGACGATGATAGAAACGAAGAGGCTGTAAATATGGACAATGAAGTAGAAGTAGAAGCTACTGTTGAGTCTGTTGACGAGGTTCGTACTGAAGAAGTAGTTGAAGAGACAGTAGAAGAAACTGCTGAAGCTGTAGAAGAGACTACAGAAGAAGTGGTAGAAGAAACTGATCGCTCGGCTAGTCCTGAAGTGCAGCATCGTGCAATGGAGATGGAGTTTTCTCCCATTGATGAAGAGACAAGAACAGTTAAGATGGCAATATCGAGTGAAGAGCCTGTAGGTCGTTCATTCGGTACTGAAGTATTAGACCATACGCGAGAGTCGATTGATTTATCGTTCTTAGCATCTGGTCGCGCACCATTGCTTTTGGATCACGATCCAGAGAAGCAGATTGGTGTTATCAAATCGGTAGAGCTTGATGAGAATGCGCGTAGACTTCGTGCAGAGGTACGCTTTGGAAAAGGCGAACTCGCTCGTGAGGCTTTCTCTGATGTTGTTGATGGAATTAAAGCTAACATTTCCGTTGGTTATTCTATTGGCAAAATGGAAAGAGACAAAGGCGATAAGGAAACCTATCGTGCTAAGTCATGGAAACCCGTTGAAGCAAGTTTGGTGTCTATTCCTGCCGATATGACAGTTGGCGTTGGGCGTTCAGGCAAAGCTGAAAATAAACCCGTAATTAAAACTTCCCTAAAAGAGAGAAATATTATGTCAGAAGTTAATATCGAAGCGGTAAAAGCTGAAGCCCAGCAAGCCGCACAAAAGAATGCCGCTCAAATCGTTGAGTTAGGCGCACGTCACAATAAGTCAGATATGGCTCGCGATGCTATTGCAAAAGGCGAATCAATCGAATCTTTCCGTGGCGCATTACTAGAATCAATCGGTTCTGAAACTGCACTAGAAAGCCAAGACATCGGCATGAAAGATGCTGAAGTTAAACGCTTCTCTATGGCTAAAGCTATCCACGCTCTAGCTAACCCAACTGATCGTAGAGCGCAAGAAGCCGCAGCATTTGAATTTGAATGTTCACGAGCTGCTGCTGACCAGTACGGAAAAACTGCACAGGGCATTATGCTTCCTGCTGACGTTCTTCGTAACTGGAAACGTGACATGAACGCTCTTACTGATGACACTGCTTTGGTTACTGAAGACTTCCGTGGTGGCGATTTCATCGATGCCCTACGCAACCAATCTTCTGTAATGGCGGCTGGTGCGCGTATGCTTGGTGGTCTAAGCGGTGACGTTAAGATTCCACGCAAATCTGCTGCATCAACTGCTGCGTTTGTTGATGGTGAAGGTACTGCTGTAGCTGAATCAGAAATGACTGTTGGTCAGGTTTCATTGACTCCTAAGACTCTAGGTGCATTCACTGACGTAACTCGTCAGCTTCTAATGCAATCTAGCTTAGACATTGAAAGCCTAATCCGTGATGATCTTGCTAAGTCTATTGCTATTGCAATCGATAAAGCTGGTCTTGAGGGTTCTGGTTCTAACGGCAACCCAACTGGCATCTTAAACACTGCTAATGTTGGAACTGTAACTGCTTTTGCTGGTGCTAACCCAACTTTTGCTGAAGCTGTAAGCCTTGAAACTGCTGTTGCTGGTGCTAACGCACTTAACGGCAACCTTTCATACATTCTTCCTGCTGCAATGAACGGTAGTCTTAAAACGACTTCTGTTGACGATGGTTCAGGTGTGTTTGTATCTCAAGGTGGTCAGATCAATGGTTATAACGCTATTGTATCTGCACAAGCAACTGCTGGTAACTTGTACTTTGGTAACTTTGATGACCTACTAATCGGTATGTTCGGTGGTTTGGACATCGTAGTTGACCCATACACTGCTTCTACTACTGGTACTGTTCGCGTTGTTGCGATGCAGTCTGTAGATGTAGCTGTACGTCACGCTGCAAGTTTCGCTTTCGGTAACGATGGCTAATAAGTAACACTGTGAGGGGGTTCGCCCCCTCCTTTACTAAAGGCTATTCCGTGGCTATCCCATAGTAGCTTTTACTAAAGGAGATAAGTATGAAAGTTAAATTTGTAGAAAGATGCAATATTGACTCAGCACTTTATAGAGTAGGAAGTATCTTAGACCTGCCAAAGAAAGTAGCTGACAAGCTAATAGACTCTGGCAAATGCGTTGCTGTTGAATCTAAGAAGAAAGCAAAGAACAGAAGCGTTGGGCTTGAGGCAAGTGAATTAGAAACTAGAGTGGAAACAGATGCCAGTTGAGACTGCTAACGATAGAGCTTTGATGATAGCTGACTTTGGTGAGTCAGTTACTTATATGCCAACAGGTAGAGTAAAGAGTACCATTACGGCTATATTTGACAACCAATACCAGTCTGTTGATGCGGGTGGTACGGTTAGCTTTGCAGTTGTTCAGCCAAGACTTACAGTTAGAACGGCTGATATACCGAATGCGGAAGAGGGTGATTGCTTCCTCGTTCGCAGTACATTGTATGCTGTTACTATCTTAATGGATGATGGCACGGGCATTACAGAGATTGCACTAGAGGCGCAGCCATGAGTCATGTCAGAAAGAGTATAAGGGATAATATCAAGACAACAGTTACTGGTCTTGCAACAACTCGAAGCAATGTGTTTCAGAGTCGAGTCTATCCCATGCATGGTTCAAAGCTACCAGGTATCTTGCTGTATAATAGGTCTGAGGAAACATCCTATGAAACAGTTAGCACACCTAGAACGCAAATCAGAAGTTGCGAATATAGACTAGAAATTTATGTCAAAGGAGTCGCTAATTATGATGACACCCTTGACCAAATATGCCTTGAGATAGAAGAGGCATTGTATACAGATTTAACTCGTGGCGGTAATGCTAAGGATACACGCATTACTAGCTTCGATGCAGATTTTGACGGTGGTGGAGATCAGCCCGTAGCTGTGGCAACACTGACTGTTGAAGTAATGTATCAGGTAAGAGAAAATAACCCTGATATTTCAATTTAATGGCGATTACGCCTTTTTTATATATTTGAGGTAACTAAAATGGCAACACACACTGGACATTCAGGCGTAGTCACAGTAGGCGGAAGTGAAATGGCTGAAGTTAAAGACTTTTCGATTGAAATTACTGCTAACACAGTAGATGCAACTACAATGGTTGGCGCAGGCGATGATGATGAAGGCTGGACTAGAACTAAAGTCACTAACCGTTCTTGGACTGCAAGCATTAACTGTTTCTTTGATGACGCTGCAACTAATGGTCAGGTTGAGGCGACAAACAACATCAATCAATCTGTTACTGCTATGCTTGCTAATGCAGGAGTAGCCGTTGTTCTTGAAGGTGGTGGCGATACTTACACTGGAACTGCTCTTGTAACTTCAGTTTCTAAATCAGTTGCTGGTGACGGACTTATTGAAGTTTCGTTTACTGCAACGGGTATTGGTGCACTAGTAGTAACATAAAAGGAATAAAACCATGGGAAAATTAATAGATAGTGCCGTAGCGCACTTTAGTGGGAAGCAAGTTAGAAGTATTCGGGTAGATGAGTGGGATACTACTCTCTACTCAAAGAACCTATCTTTAGAAGATAAAGCCAGATGGTATGCTAGAGCCGATGGCGATAATACTGATTATCTGGTATATGCTTTAATATTTGGCATTACAGATGAAAAGGGAGAGGCTGTATTTGATCTTTCTGATAAATCTAAGCTACGAAAGAATGTTGATCCTGAAGTATTAAGTAGAGTGGCAGACTTTGTTCTTGATGTTAAGAATCAAGAGGAAGTTGAAAAAAACTAATAAATGATCAGGGTGAGCCTACTGAGATTTATGCTATGTTTCAGTTGGCAGAACACCTTGGTCAGCCCCTCTCGACAATTTTAGCTATGACTGATGATGAGTTTAATCATTGGTTCGCATACCTACGTCTCAAGCAAGAAAGGATGAATACAGAAAATGGCTAAAACCGCACAAGCAGTAATTGAAACTAAGGTCAAAGACGGAGCGTCTGCTGGCTTCCGTAAAGTTGATAAGGCAATGAAAAATACTGCGAAGCAGGGTAAAGTCCTGAATCAGCAGTTTAGGTTCATGCGTGGCGGTTTAGGTCAGGTAGGTCATCAGGTACAGGATGTCGCTGTACAGCTTCAAATGGGTCAGAACGCTATGCTGGTATTCGGTCAGCAGGGTTCACAGATTGCCTCTCTATTCGGTCCTGGTGGTGCAATGTTTGGTGCTGTGATTGCAATTGGTGCTGCTCTTAGTATGAGTTTAGCCCCTGCTTTCTTCGGTGCTACTGAAGCCGCCAAAGAACTAAAAGATGCTACCAAGGGTTTGATTGATAATTTTGACGACTTAGGACCAGCACAACAAAGGTTTGCTAGAATTTTAGCTACTAAAAAATTAAAAGAATATGAAGCAGAGTTAAAAAAACTTAATGAAACAACAAGAGAGCAGATGACAACTGTTCTTACTGGCTCATTTGGTATTGTTTATGGTCGTAAAGACCTAGAAACACTTGAAGAATATAATGAGCGTATTACTAAACTAGACAGTGATACTGAATTTTATGAAGCAGCAATAGCTGCACTTAAAGAAAAGGTTGATAACACTACGACTGCTTTTCAAAAGCAAGATGCTGCACTTTTAAAGCAAATTGAAACATACGGAATGTCATCTTTAGCAGTTAGAGAATATGAGATTAGACAGCAAGTATTACGAGATGAGTTAAGTGCAACTGAAGGATTGCAGCTTTTGATGCATCTTGCTGAATTGAAGCGACTTGAAGAGATAACTAAAGCAAGAGAAAAAGCAGCAAAGGCAGGAAAGCCTGAGACAGAAAATCAATTTATGGCAAGAATCACTCCTGAGTTAGATGATGAAGCATTTGCTATACAAATGGATTCGATTAAAAAGAAAGCTGAAGATATGGGCTTGACTGAAGCTATAGGGAAAATATTTACAGAATATAAAAACATGGATGCTAGTCTTCAGGCTTCTATGATGAATACAGCATCAACAATAACAAGTCAGTTTGCAACTACCTTTGATACTATGAGTGGCTTTTTCAAGAAAGGTTCTAAAGAAGCTAAAGCATTTGCTCTTATATCCAAAACCCTAGCGGCTGCTAACGCTCTTATACAAGGTCATGTTTCAGCAGGTCTAACTATGACTGCTTATGCGGGGATGGCAGCAGCGGCAGCAACAAACCCTGTTACAGCTGTTACAGCTCCAGCAATATTAGCTGCTGGTAAGGCTCACGCAGCAACTATGAAAGTAATGGGTAGTATTAATGCAGGTATGATACTGGGTACTGCTTTGGCTGAAGCATCATTTGAAGGTGGTGGTTTTACGGGTCGTGGATCGCGATCTGGTGGTGTTGACGGCAAAGGTGGATTCCCTGCTATACTACATCCAAATGAGACTGTAATCGACCATACGAAAGGCGGTAGTGTTGGTGGTGTAGTTGTTAACCAGGTTATTAACATAAGCACTGGCGTTCAGGATACTGTAAGATCAGAGATCAAGAACCTAATGCCGCAGATAGCAGAGGCAAGTAAGGTAGCAGTCGCACAAGAGACTCGCAGAGGCGGTTCTTATTCACAAATGATACAAGGTAGATAAGATGGCTTTAACATACCCTTTAACATTCCCTACTGTAAATGGTGAGTCTATAATTAAAAGCTGTAACCTTAAACTGTTACACAGTGCGGCTATGACTCAATCAGCTACCAACTATAAGCAGTTGATTACCAATTACACAAACGCTCGATGGCAAGCTGAGATAACATTAAGACCTTTAGATAGAATTGAGGGCATGGCTTTCTCTGCATTTATTGCCGCTTTGGGTGGCGTTACGCAGAAGTTTCAATTTGGTAATCCTCTTATGGTGCAAACTGGTAGAACAGCATCACATAGTGGAGCCACAACTATAGACGTTGGATCAACTACTATGGGGATTGCTCTAGGTGATTCCAATGGATTACCTGCGGGCAGTCATTTTGAAGTTAATAATGAGCTTTATATGACCCTTGAGGATATATCTAATGGTAGCGGTTCTGTATCTATTGCTCCTGCATTAAAAACAGAAGTGACAGCCGCCCAATCGTTAACCATTGATTTGCCTAAGACATCTTGGCGATTATCCAGAAACGATATAGGTTGGGATATAAATCAAGCAGGTTTCTATGACTTCAGCTTTAATTGTATTGAGGCACAGTAATGTCTAGAGGTATACATTCAGATTTTGAAACTGATATAGAAGATGGTAAGTATCAGTTCTGCATGGCTGTTCAGATTTTTGGTATTGATGGTAATGATAATCTTTTGCTAAGTAATAGCATCAAGGAATTACCTTCAGGCTTAGCACCTTATGTTTACACGCCCGCAGGTAGTTTGTTATCAATAAGTTCCGTAGATGAAAATAGCGACTTAGGAACTTCTGGCATAACCATTCATCTATCAGGCTGTGATAATGATTTAGTTACTATTTCTAGAGATGCTGAGTTTCAAGGATCTGAGATTAGAGTATGGATTTTTCAACTTGATGAGAACTTAGATCGTATGGAACCATCAATTCGCTATTTCACTGGTATATTAGATAATATGGTCTATCGACAGTCAGGCAATGAGATTATTATCGAGGTATCTTGCGAAAACTTTTTAGTAAGATTAGATGATCGGAATATTAGAAGATACACACAAGAAGACCAAGACGATGCAGTTGGACTTGGTGTAGATAGGGGTTTGCAATTTGTCGAGGATATAGCGGAACAAAAACTAGTCTGGGGAAAGTAATGAAATATCAAATAGAAAAAGTAAAAGACTGTAGGAAAGAGGTACAACCTTTAATTGAAAAGCATTGGGCAGAGATAGCACTTAATCAAGACGCAATTAAACTCAATCCCGATTGGGATATGTATAACAAGCTCGAAGGTCTAGGTATGTTGTATGCTTATACTGCTAGAGAGGGTGATAAACTAGTAGGCTATTTCACAGTTGTAGCGACTAAAGGCTTGCATTACGCTGACCATGTTTTCGCGTCTTGCGATATAATCTACATACTGCCTGAATACCGAAAAGGTCGCGCAGGATTAGGTTTGATTAAGCACGTAGAAAAAGACTTAAAGTCAAAAAATATATCCAGTTTAACTATCAATACTAAGTCTCATTCTCCGTTTGATAGCTTGTTAGAGCATTTGGAATTTCAACTAACTGAAAGATTATACAGTAAGTATATAGGCGATTAGATGGCATTTACAGCAGGTGCAATAGGCGGGGCAGTAGCAGGAGCAATTACTTCAAGTGTAGCTGTAGGTGTAGCTGTAGGTATTGGTACGGCATTAGTAATGGACTACACTATTGATGCAATGGAAGAAGCTGCCCTAGATGACATTCAAGGCATGCAAGACACGATGGGTGGTCGTAATGTCACAACTAAAAATGCTACTGCTGTTAGAGATATTGTTTATGGGACAACTAGGAAAGGCGGAACAATAGTTTATCAATCTGTTTGTGGTGTTAACGGTAGATATGATAACTACCTTAATACTTCAGGCACTGAAAATGACTATGTTAGTAGGCTTAATTATGTTATTTGTTGGCATCATACTAAGGTTAATGGAATACAAGAAATTTGGCTAGATGATACTAAAGCTTGGAATCAGGGTTATTATCAAAACCAATATGCTACTACCCATCAAAATCCTCAACCATATAAATTTTATCTTCAAAATAGATTTGGTGATGCTTCACAAGCGGGACTTGATATTACCTATGATACTGTATGGAATATTACAAATAAGGAAAAGCTCGACTACATTGCATATAGCATAGTGACATTTGTACACGACCCTGATTTGTATTCTAGTGGAGTTCCTAAAGTAACCGCACTTATAAAAGGCAAAAATGTTTACGACCCAAGAACAGGTTCTGTATATTCTACTAATCCTGTAACATGTTTACGTGATTATCTAACTAATAGTGATTATGGCGCAGGTTTAAGCTCTTCTTTATTTGATGCTAGTCAGATTGAAGATGCGACTGATTTCTGCAATGAAGTTGTTAATGTAGCTGGTGTTAGTAGAGCCAGATATTCGTGCAATGGTGTTATCTCTACAGCAGATTCTGTAAGAACTAATATCAAAAAAATACTATCCTGCATGAAGGGCAAGATGGTTTTTGTTAATGGTAAATTTAAAATACTCCCAAAAAGATACCTAGCTCCTCACGCAACAACCTTAAATGAAGATATGATAATCGGTGATTTTATTGTATCTAACAAAAATCCGAGGCAAGTTGCATACAATGAGGTGCGCGGTAAATTTGTTAGCAAAGAAGCTAATTATATTACCATAGAATACCCTCCGCAGAGAGACAGCACTTATCGCTCTGATGATGATGATAGGTATAGAAAAAACCTAGACCTACCAATGACAACAGATATTCATCAGGCGCAGAGACTGGCAAAACTTACCTTAATCGATTCAAGGCGAGAAAGAACGATAAAAACTACTATTAATGCCAGAGGCTTGGATTACGCTGTAGGTGATACAATAAATGTAACTAATTCTGCTTTGGGTCTTACTAGTGACAAATATGAGATTACTAGTCTAAAGATAAATATTTCAGATGAATCTGGAATCACTATAGATCTAGAAGGCAGAGAGACTAACGAGTTTATAGACAGGCAAGATGGGTTTTATTCAGACTATCAAAGAGGCACTTCAACTCTCCCTGATAAAAGCGCAATCAGTAGTGCCGTAAACTTCAGTGCTGACCCAGTTGTATATTACGAAAACAACATTGCCTATACTGGCATATCAACTTCATGGTATAAGCCTTATGCCGTGAATGTTAACTATTATAGGGTTGGCATTGGTGATCCAAGCAAAGATTTTGATACTTACAAAATCTACACAACGACTGAGACTCAGTTGGTTGTCCCTAATTATGATGAGACAGCAAATGTAAGGGTAGGCGTTCAGGTCGTTAATGATAAGGGGATGCAAAGTGAAGTAAAATATGTGACCCTTACAAACGGAAATGCCTTTGCAAACATTTCTGATACGCAAAACGTCATTTACACAAGAAATGCTATAACTACTCCAACTGATGCAACATTTACAGACCATGTTGGTAGGACACCAGTTGCAGGTGATGAGCTTACAATAATCCACCAATCAGGAACTAAGGTTATTGATGCACAAACATTCACGTTTGAAGCAGATATACAGGTTTCTGCACATCCTGACAATAGTCATACACAAGGCACATTTGATAAGACAGAAGATGTTTATGTAGTATATGGATTTGCGATAGACCCTTCTCAGGTGGGAGACTCTAGTATAACTTGGTCATATAATGTGACTGGCTACGCTTCAAGTGACCCAGCAAGCACTTCATTCACTGTAGAAGAAGACACAACTGGAAACTATGCAGGAACACAAAGTTATATTGTCACTGTTAAATCAGAAGCTATAGAAGATCCTGTAGCTGAAACAGGGCATCAATATTGGGGTGGGCAGGTTGAAGGTGTTGGTGATTCTCTTAGAAAATTCGGAACTTTGAATGTTACTGCAAACTATACTAATGAAGATGGTGACGCAAAAACTGAATCAACTAGCGTTCTAATTGTTCTACAAATAGTACAGGCGTTCTAATGGCATTTATTAAAAAATTAGCACACATCACAGGCGATCTTATTGTTGATGGCTCTATAGAAGCAGATCAAATCAAAGCCAATACAATCACAGCTAACAAGTTTAGCGGTGCAGTAGAGGAAGAATATCGTGCATACGCTGAAAGCATAACCATGACGAGCTACAATACTCTATATACCTTACACGAATTTGACCACCCTGCTACAGAGTGGGAGATTGCAAAGGGTAGAAGCATTGATGCAAATGTAAATTACCAATTATATGCAGGAACAACAAGCAATAGAACGGGCAATATATTCACACAAGTAGAAGTACAAGTGCCTAACTTTTGGAATCCTAATGCTATTGCTCTCGCTCACCATGACAGTAACCCTGCACAATATTGGCAGAGAGTCTACATGGTTGGAAATCATGTTAACAAGTTTCCTTCAAATCAAGTTTTAATAGATCTGCAAAACCCAGTTTATAAGAGCTTTAAAAACTTACGCTATCAGTATGATTTTGAATTATCAGAGCTTGTTACTAATGGAAATTTCAATAACACTTCTGACTGGGTTGCTCAGGATGGAACCTTAACTGTCCCGTATTATGGAAAGCTAGAAGGTGTGTCTGGCGGTGCCAATAAGGCGCAAATATCACAGGCTGTCAGTGTCACAGCAGGAAAGGTTTACAGGCTTAATTACGACGCACCTGTTGGCTCTGATTTGTATAAAATTATTGTAAGCGCAACAGCTGACCCTGCTGATAAGATTAGCTATCAAGGAGACTTGGCTTGGAATGCTGTTACTGGTAATAATGTCCAAGAGTTTGTTCTGGAAGATGTAACGCAGGTTTACATTATTGTTCAAAACTTAGATGTAGGTAATGACATTGCATTTTTTGACAATATATCACTTAAGGAATTAGAGCCTAGAACTTGGGTAGATATTTCGGCTTATCCTACTAACCCTATATCTACCAATAGTGTCTTGTATTCTGGGCTAACTACTGGCGCAACAGCAGGAACTTATGTTGTTGTGGAATCAATTACGCATGGAATATCAAACAATGGCAGTTATAGTTTCAATACAACTGTACCAGTAAGCGCGTATTTAGGCAGATTTCACAGAGACATGAAGTGCAGAATCAGGGCAAAGCATCAGGTTGGTGCGGTTCAGTATGTTAGACTTCAACAAATGGAAGTTAATTTGCACAGTAGAATTGTGGGGTAGTTATGATAGTTGTAGGATATAATTTATTTAATACAGAAGATGAGCAAATAATTGCAACGATACAGGGTGAATACGAAATTCTTACTGACGGGCAAAATGCGTTTCTTCAAATGATTGAAGATTTTAAAGATAATGAAAATATAAAGCAGTTTTTTTGGGGTATAAGATTAAGCCCTGACGAGTATCGAGTAACCGCTTACCAAGACAACGAGGTTTAAAATGAGCGCAGGAAAATATGATATAACGATAGATCAAGGCTCAGACTTTGAGCTGACTTTGGTTATTAAAGATGGTGGTTCAGCTAGAGACTTAGATGGCTGGAATGCTAGAGGTAAATTAAAAAGCACATACGATTCAGCACAGTCTTATGACTTTACATTTACTGGTATTGGCGGTGGATCGCTAGGTGATGATGGAACTGTAGTAATGAAGATGGCTAACACTGTATCTGATGACATTGCAGCAGGGTTCTATGTTTATGATGTTGAGATTTATGAAGGCACAAATGTAGAGCGCATCATCCAGGGTAAGGCAGAAGTTACTAGAGAGGTTACTGACTAGTGGGTATTTCTGTTACAGAAGATACTACAACAATTGAGGTATCAGGTGATACTACTGTAACCGTTACTGAAAACGTAACCAGTGTATCTGTGTCTGATAGCACAGCGACCCTTACTGTTCAACCATCTGAAACAACTGTAGCAGTCACAGGCAATACTACTTCAATTAATGTAGAGGCTGAAACACAGGAAATACTTGTAAACGAATCTAGTTATCTAGGTAACTTTGGCGGTCAAACTCTAAATGGTAGCTTATATGTTACTGGTCATCTTACGCATGGCGGAGTTTTAACTGACACAAGCTCTATAAAGCATACAGACTTTACTAGTGCGGGGTTCATGAGAACTGATGGCTCTGGCAACTACACAGTAGATAGTAATACTTATCTGACTTCGTTCACTGAGCTAAACAATTTATCTGCTAGTGTTACTTGGGCTGACGTACCTGATAACAATATAACTGAGACTAGCGTTACGCAACATCAGTCGGCACTTAGTATTGAAGAGTCACAGATTAGTGACTTGCAAAGTTACCTTACATCTTACACAGAGACAGACCCTGTATTTTCTGCGCACGCTTCAAGCGGTATAACAGCAACGCAAATATTAAATTGGGATACTGCCTATGGTTGGGGTGATCATTCAGGTGCGGGTTACCTAACATCAGAAACTAGTCATGATGATGTATTAGTCGATGGTGACTTTGCTACAGCGGGCTTTATGAAAACTGATGGTGCAGGCAACTACTCAATTGATAATAGCACCTACCTAACATCGTTCACAGAAACAAACGATCTATAAACTTCTGTAACATGGGCAAATGTACCAGACCAGAACATTACAGAAAGCAGTGTCACACAACACCAGACGGCATTGAGTATTACTGAATCGCAGATCAGTGACTTTGGAACTTACCTAACAGCACATCAAGATATTTCAGGCAAAGCAGACCTATCAGGTGCTACGTTTACAGGTGCTGTTACAGCAGACACTTTTACAGGTGGCGATACAGTATTAACGCAGACAGGTATACTCCCTAGCGATGCTGTTTTAACTTTAAGAAATACAGATAGTGGTAACATCAGTGCGCCACACCTTTTGTTTGATAGAGTATCAGGTAGCCCTGCGGATGCCGATGGTATTGGGTCAATAGTTTTTCAAGGGCGTGACAGCGCAACTGTAAATACGCCTTACGTTTATATCACAGGTAAAGCTGATGATGTAACGAATAACACAGAAGATGGACAGCTTCAAATATATGCAAGGAAGGCAGGGGCGAATGTGTTGCTAGTTGACTTAACAAGTGAAGAAATGCACCTTACTAACGGAACTAGTTTAAATGCTTCGGGTGGCATTACAACAAGCGGTAACATCATTGTTAGCGGCACAGTCGATGGTGTAGACATTGCAGGATTAGAGACTACCGTAACAGGCAAGGCTGATTTATCAGGTGCTACTTTCACAGGTACTATCACAGCTCCTAATGTAGACATAAGTACATCAGGCAGTGTTACAACTAATATTGCTACAGGTACAGGCGGTGGAAACGATAGTAAGGCAGTTAACATAGCAACAGGATATAGTGCAGGCGGTACAACAACAGTTAACATAGCACCTACTAACTCAACAACCACAAGGCAAATTAACCTTAATGGCAATGTTAATGTAGACGGCTCTATCACAGCACCCAACTTAGACATACAGAAGGTAGGTGATGTTACTACTAATATTGCTACAGGTATAGGCGGTTCAGGCAATACTAAGACAGTTAACATAGCAACTGGATATGGCACAGGCGGCACAACAATAGTTAACATAGCTCCAACTAGCTCAACAACCGCAAAGCAAATCAACCTTAATGGCGATGTTAGTATAAGCGGAGCAGTTATAAGCGAAATAGATGCAACTATTGCTAGCCCATCTCAAAATACTCCTATTCTAAAGTTGAGAAAAAACTCAGCTAGTGCAAACGGAACAGGTAGGTTTATAACTTTTGTTTCTAGCACTACATCAGGTGGCGGTGAAATAACTAGAGGACTTATAGGTCTATCTAATGTTTCTTCTCCTCAATATACAAACCCTTATATGAGTCACACAAGCGGTAGTAATGGTATTTTGTGTGCATACTCTCCTAGCAGTAATTTTAACGCTATCGCGCCTTGTGCGTCAACTGGGTTAACTTCAAACGGCACTTTAAACTTAGGTCATGCCTACGCTAAATGGAATACTGTCTATGCGTCTAGCGGTTCAATCAATACCTCAGATATTACTAAGAAACAAGATATTGAAGAATTGAGTGAAGCTGAAAGCAGAGTGGCTATGGCGGCTAAAGGTTTACTGAGAAAGTACCGATGGAAAGAAGCTGTATCTGAGAAAGGCGACAACGCCCGTATCCACTTTGGGATAATGGCGCAAGACCTTAAAGCGGCTTTTG
>ERZ1047472.2241-NODE-2241-length-13913-cov-14.699163_pt1 | contig 13913 bp, 34 predicted proteins | sample MGYA00383095_ERZ1047472 | MGnify/ENA primary metagenome ERZ1047472 (study PRJEB29581, sample SAMEA5548365) | metagenome | biome: marine; feature: coastal; material: water | depth 1 m | study: Short-term variability in the microbial, nano- and picoplankton...
ACAACTGGATCTCTAAATTTAATTTCTTTCTTATTCATTATAATGTAGCTGATTGATGGCCAAAAGGCTTTTTAGTTGTTTCTTGTTTTACAAATGTTCCGTTTTGCATGTAGCCTTTACGATTTTTAATTTCATCATAGGCGGAATGAATACACTCTTCTATATTCATTTGTTCCATATTAGCTAAGTTAGTTAATACTACAACAATGTCACCAATAGCGTCTTTAATTTCAGCTCTGTCTTGCTTTAAAATACCTTGCGCAAGTTCCCCTACTTCTTCTGTTAATTTTAAGTATTGGGTTTTAGAATCTCCGCTATTGTAAATACCTCTTGCTCTTGCCCATTCTCTAATGTTGTCAAAAACGGTATTGTCATTTTCGTTTTCAGTAGCTTCTTTTGCTTCTTCACCGTTAGTTAAAGCTTCAAGTATTTTATTGTATACAAAACTTCTTTGTCTATTAAACATTGATGTATAGCAATTTTTAAACAGCTCTCTATAGTTTTCTTTAGTTATTTCAAAAGAACCAAATGGAGTCTCCCATTTAAGTCCTATCGCGTCTTCAAGCCTATCTTTTAGCTTGTTTAATGGAATCGGAAATGTTGTTGTTTGTTCTGTTACATTTACTTTCATTGCATTAGATTGAATTAAATTTTTATAGGTTTGTCGGTCAACCTTATAACCATAAGACTTTTGAAGTTCTATCTCCATTTTAGACACTTTGCTAATGTCTTCTGTGGAAAATAGAACCTCGTATTCGCCAGGTTTATAACCTTGCTGTTTTGTAACCCTATTAATAAGATTACGCGTTACACCGATTTTTTTGCCCGGTATGTGATATAAATAATACATAGTTTTTATTATTTGCCAACGCTTAGTTCTGCTTTTATTGCAGGTAAAGGATTGTAGTTAATTAATTCTGAATAGTTTAAATCTGATATATACACTTTATCTCCCGCTAAACTAATTCCTGTGGAATTTAATCTTAGTTTAGGTAAATTTTTATCTTCTCTATTCAAATATTCTTTTGCTTGTGATAAATGGTTTTTATATAAATGACAATCACCTAATTGCCCAATCAATTCTCCCGGATATAGGTCGCAGCCTGCTGCAATCATTTTTAATAATAAACCGTACATAGCTATGTCATAAGGTAAACCTAAAAAAACATCTGCAGATCGTTGTTGCCACATTAAGTCTATAGTACCATTGTTAACATAAACTTGAAAAGCATAATGACAAGGAGGTAAAGCCATATCATTTAACTCCTGTGGAGCCCATGCGCTAACTATATGACGTCTTGAATCTGGATTGCTCTTGATACTACTAATGAGATTTTTAATCTGATCTACGCCTTCGAAATCACGCCATTGTTTTCCGTACACAGGACCAAGTGTTTCGTCTGTTCTACCTGATCTTTCGTAATCTGGCCTCCAGTATTTAACTCCTCTACTTTCTAAGTATTCTAAATCTGTTCTACCATTTAATATCCATAGTAGCTCTGTTTTAGCAGCATTAAAACTTATTCTTTTCGCTGTGAGTAAAGGAAATCCCTCTGACATAGAATGTCTAATTGTTCGTCCAAAGACAGACTTCGTTCCTGTTCCTGTTCTATCCGATTTATCAGATCCGTCATTGAGTATTTCTGATATAAGTCTTCTGTATTCATTTTGTATATTCATTTCTTATTGTATTTATTAAAGTAAAATATATATAATTCATATATTTTTAGCCAAATTTCTTTGCCTGAGTATTTTTTAGGACTTCTTACTTCTTTGCCGTTAACATTTATGTCAATCCACCATTCAGTATTACTAGCTGCAAATGGAGATATATGAACTCCGTTTTTTAACCCCCATTTCCAAGCCGTTTCTTGTTCCTTATTTCTAAGGACTGAAGTCATCTCTTCGGCTTTCTTCTTTTTTAAGCCGCTACCCATTATCTAAATATACGCTTTATCCATGAATAATTCTTTCTTGTTTGCAAATAATTTTTCTTTCTTTCATTGGTATAAGCTTCTCTTTCAAAAGAAATATTGTAATAAGCTTGCTTTCCGTACTTTGGAAGCTTTAATAACCATTCTAATACATAAAGAGCATAAAAAGGTAACACTAGCAATTCTTGTTGTTGTTTAATATGAATTGATTCGTGTCTTTTAATTACAATTCCATCTTTATACTTGCTTCTAAGAATTACAAACGGCCAAATAGTTATTCCACCTACTTTCATAAACAAGCTTATACTGTTTAAGAACTTGTCACTGTATTTAATAATTGGTGTTTTCATTTTTAACATAAGTTTTTATATTTATTATTAATCCCATGGCATTGGTTCATCCGATAGTTCAGGTTGTACATGGGGTATAAAACATCCTGACTTTGGTTCCCATTTAAAATGAGATTCCGCTCCGTTTTCTCCAAGGTTTTGGAACTTAACTTTAAGTACTTTGCATTTAACAGTTTTGTTTTCATAGTCTCTGTGAACCAATAAACCATGATAAGAAGCATCATACCACTCACCGCCACCTTTAATGTTGTACATAGTAGGTTCTTCAATTTTTCCATCTTTATCTTTATACATTTTAGTTGGATGCGCTACAATAAAAACTAACACGTCATATTTCTTAGCAAATATTTCAATTTTACTTAGATATTCCATTGTGTATCTATTGACGTCTTCTGTTTTACAATCAACGTCTCTTACTTTATTAAATGGATCTATAACCAAACATTTAATACCTTTACGCTTAACAAGCTCTGCTCCTTTACGTAATACTGAATCTAGCGTATACTTTTCCATATCAATGTGAAAGTAATTGCTATTGCAGTGATCTGCTACTTGATTCCACTTATCCCCACCAATTTCATCTTTAGTTGGCATACCTTGCCAAGTTTTACGCATTAACTTATGCGCATGTAAATAAGTTGGTACGTTTTCAGGGGAAGCAAACGCTGTTTTCCAGCCATAATTTGCATTATAGCCTACTATCATTTGATCTACGAAGTCGCTTTTACCAGAGCTAGGAATACCAGTAACAGTAATAAACTGACCAGTGTAAGTAGAAAAGATGGAATCAAAATGTGGAAGACCAACTTGAAATCCTGGCTTAAATCCGTTTCTGACAAAGTCTGTAATTTCGTCTTCAATGTCTCTAAAAGTTGTGACATTTTCAAGCGGAACCGGTTTACTATTTGTAATCCTTTGCGATAATTTTTCTTTACCATGTTTAATTAAATATTCATTTGCGTCTTTACAATCATCAAACGTAGCTAAGTAACAAACTTCAGAACCTAATCTTCTAATTAGTTCTGCCTGTAATGCTTGACCTGCTTCGTCGTTATCTACCGCTAATATGATTTTTTCTTTATCTTCGAAATAATCAATACAGCTGTCTAAGTATTCTAAGTTATTAGTATTAAGTGTAGCTCCGTTAGGAACAGAAATAGCGTTTGTTATACCTGCTTCATGTAAAGCTAGTACATCCATTTCTCCTTCTACTAAAACACAATACTCATATCCTACAATACTATCTATATTATAAAATACTTTTTCTGCACCTTTATATAATTTAAAGTTTTTTCTTCCGTCGCGATACTTAACATTTGTTAATTCACCGCCCATGAAATAATTAAACTTTATTACATTCTCGGTTTTTTGTGTCTGTGGCATCCATTCAGGACCCTCGGTAATCTTAAGATCATCGAGAGTCTGTTTGGAAATACCTCTTGCTTTAAACCATTCTTCAACTTTAGTACCGACGCTTTTTATAACATCTGGCTTTTCAGGTTTTACATATACTTTTTCAGCAGAACCTTTACGCTTGTATGTATGCAGTTGAAATGATGTATTACAATTGTGACAAGTACCGAGACCACGATCCCAATCATAGGAAGCACATTTGGCTTTCTGATTCTTAGGTTTCCTGTTATGAGAGCACACAGGGCATATACCCTGCTTTTGAGGTGCGTCAAGCTTATGCACATTGAACTCGTCAATTGCAAACCCATTGATCTCTACTTCTTGCATTTAATTTAATTTAATTTAATTATTCTCCGTCTAAGCACTCGGGACATATATCACAGTAATCAAAATCACACTTAGTCATGATTTCCCCGCACATTTCGCACTGTTCCATTAAAATGGTAGATCATCTTCAGGAGCTTGAGCTTGTGGAGCTGCTTGCTGAGGTTGACCATCACGTGGTGCTGCTGCAACATTATCTCCATTAGTCCAAACAACTTTCACATTACCTAAATAGGTTTTAGCTGCTTTACCTTCTCTTTCTTCTTTTGTTTGATCTACAATAACTGGTCCTTGATTACCGAACTGATCTGGTTCGTCGTTCAAAGTAATTGTAATTGGTAAATACTTACCCTTTTTTCCAACAATAACTTTTTCTTTTGGGATTTCGCTAAGGTTGATGCTTGCTTTAATAATTGATGCCATAATTTAATTGTTTTTAATTGTTATTAATAATATCGAATACTGTTCGTGTTCGTTTTGAAAATTTATAATGTTTTTGATATGCAGTATTGAGCTGGATCAAAATCTTTGTTTTTATAAAACAACCTGTATTGTTCAACAGCTTGTTCTACTTTGTCTTTACCACGCTCCAAAAACTGAGGAGAGCAATCAAATATACCAATCTTGCCGCTTAACTTATCTACTGTTATAAATATCATATCCATATCAAAGTAAGTAGAATATATATAAGCTTGACTGTCATAATTATATTCTCTTGCTGAGTAAGCAAATTTGTCTATATTAGACGTTGTTTTAAGGTCGACTACTAGTTGCTGAGTATTATTTTTAATATCCGCTTTTAGCTTCCACCATTCGCCGCTTAGTTCTAAAACTCCTGGAACTTCATACTCAACATCGATATCTTGTATCAACTCTTTGCATAAATTATTAGCCATTAGTTTATCTCTAAGTAATTGTAATTCATCTGCTTCTTTTTGTAAGAGACACATTTCACCGCCAGATAGTTCTTTGTAAACTTTTGAATTTCTAGTAGCAGCTTCTATAATTTTATATTGCTCTAACTTATCAGGTTCAAGAACCAGTGTGTGAAAGTAACCTCCTTTAATTAGATTTGGATTACCTACAATTGGTTGTTTAAAATTCATTGGATCTCTAATCAAAGATCGTATATCCGAGTTACTTAGGTATTGTTTACCAAAGTCTCCATAATAATCTTCGTCATTATCTAACTTTTTTAATACTTCTTTTTTTTCTTTGCCTGTCATAAGGTTTTTAATGTTGACGCAGGTATTTCATATTTGCTTTTAATAGCATCTAAACTTCCTCCTGCTTTTAAGAAAGCTTTAGCTTTTGTTAATGCTTGACCTTCTAGCTTAGGCTTTGCTTTTTGTGCTTTACCGTGGTCTGCGTCTTGAGTATCATCAATTAGAAATAAATTTCCTAGTGCGTACTTTTTACCGTAACTTGACGCACTACCAAACTTTTGTGGCATTTGCATACCTTTTTGATCAAGGTCAATACCTACTAAAGCCGTCGCTTGTATAGCATCTTTGCCGTCGGTAATAGTTGCTGTTGATTGCATAATAGGAAACGTTTCGTTAGAAATTAACTCTTCGTTAATTGTTACTGATACTCCTAGTTCTAATAAATAAGGTTTGGTTGCTTCGAGGATGTCCTCGGCTGATCGGAAATAGTACTTTCCGAAGGAGTTAAATCTACTTTTCTTCGATTTAAACTTTGTTTGGATTGTTGCCAATTTTTCGTTTATGTTCATTCGTTCTTAATTAAATTGTCTTTATATATAATTACATATCCAGTTAGTGAATTACGCTTTTTTTAAACCTAAATTACAGAAAATCAAGCACTTGAGTTGGGTCAACAGAGTCAATCAAAACATTTACTGCTTGCTTTTTAATCTCTGAAACACGTACATATCCGCTCTGTCCATTTATGTTTAACATTTCCGCTATTTCTTTTCCTGGTACCTTATCGCAATCAAGACCGTAACTTAGTCTTAATACTTCGTATTCAATTTCGCTTAAGTATTTTTTACACAATCCTGTTAAGTAAACATTCATTAAAGCGATATTGTATGGTTCAGATTCATCTGGAATTTGATAAGCAAAACCTTCTTCATCTTCGTTAACAGGTATATCTATACTTAAAAATATACTATTAAAAAACATTGCAACTAAAGCTTTATCTTTTCCTAAATCTTTTCTTATCTCATTTAGTTTGTATTCTGGTATGCGTATATTGCCTCTATTAATGTCTATAGCGCGTCTTATTGATCCTTTAATACGTTTAGCTAGAAATGATTTTATTGTCTTTTCAGGGTCTTCAGATTCAATCACTCTTGTTATGTCAAGTTTGTCGATTGCTTTAACTAATCCGACAGAACCTTCTTGTATTAAGTCATTGATACTTAAAATTCCTGATGCTTGATCTGAAGTTGAAAACTTCCTAGCTATATTTTCTACTAAAGGTAAAAACTTTACTATAAGTTCATTTCTTGAGTATTCATCCCAAAATTTACCCTCTAATCTATTTGTTGATTTCTTTACGTCTTCTTTGTATCTTACATAGTTTTGTATATTATATTTTTTCATTTTTGTTGTTGGTTTAAAAGTTCTTTCTCTTTTTTAAGTTCGTTACCCATATGTCTATATATTGTTCTAGTAGAGCATTTTAATTCCTTAGCTAACTTAGCTACCGTTATTTTAATGCCTGCATCGTACAATATAAGCATTCCGTCATATATTTCGGTTTCCGAAAGCTTTTTTTTACCAACAAGTTCTCCAACGATAGATAACTTTTCACTTGTACTTAATCCACAGTAATCTCTAAATATTACTTTTCTTATTTTATTTGGAGGTGGTGTTTCCAAGTCTTGCATGCTAACATCATATATCATACTTTCTTTTAGTTGAGGAGATACTTTAAAAGTAACAAATCCTGCGCTTCTGTTACATATATGTTTAGTTAGCATTGCAAAGTCATCTTGGTCTAGTTGAGGGTTTAAATACCATAATACATACAAATGCCATTTAAGTGATTTATAAGTATTTATTTTAGCTCTTGATCGAAACAATGTATAGCATTCTCTTGTACCTTCTTTATAAAATGCACCCCATTCAAATACTTGAGTAGGCGTGTCATTGTGCGGGTCTCTTCTATATATGATCCTACGATCATTTAAATACTTTAAGTTTCTTTCAAAATGCGACATTAGCCCCTTACTATTATATAATTAACACGCTATCGTCACACTTTCGTTTTATTCGATGCTTTACTATTTTAAACCTGAATTCCATATATTTATTTTTAATAAATATTTTTTAATACCTCATCAGGAACTTTTGTTTTAACCTCTTCATTGCTATTGCAAACCGTATGCTTTTCTTTAATATAATAGTTCCAATAACCGTGCACTGCACTTGATTCTTTATATTCATCTGGCATACACTGTGGAGGTTCATTAAACTCGCTGTTTGGTATATTGCTAGGCAATTTAGATAACGCTTCTCTGCATTTAGATATAGTTAAATGTTCTTTGCCGTATCGCTTAGTATATTCAGCTCCTAAAGCTAACATATGCTCATAAGCCCACATATATGCAGATACTGATGACCTAACCCAAATAGCTGAAGGATGATTTTTATGTGTAGCTTTATAAGGTACATTAGCAACGTCTTCAAGCTCGTGATGCGCTGTACAAAGCAATTGGGCAGTCTCTAAGATCATTTTAACAACGTGCTTGTTGTATTGATACTGTGCCGCTTTTTTAGGGCAATGTGATAGATAAAATATATTCATTGGTTATTTTATTTTAGTGAAACTATAGATTTTAAATATTTCTTTATGTAAAGCTACTCCAATAGATTTTGCTTTTTTAATCTTTTTAAAAGTTTTAAGTTTTACATCGCTGTACTCATATAAAGAACCGCTTTTATAAATCACTATTAGTTTACGTGATGTATAATTGTACCATAACGATGATACAAAACTTGATTCAACTGCGATGCACTCTGATTTAATTTTTGTCATTGTCTAACTTTTTTAATACTAATTTAATTTCGTTTTCAATAGCGCCTACATCTTCGTATCGCTCTTCGCTTAGTGCTTGTTCTAAAGCAGCTTCAAGTAGTTGTAACTCCTGTTGTGGCGTCATAAATTCTTCATTGCTGGTTCTAAACTCAACTTCATAGCCGTATTTCTTTTCTAATTGAATTTTAAACTTAGCATCGTACTCAGCTTGCTTTTCAATCATTAATTTTACTACAGCTTCAGCAATATCGTTTATCAATTCTTTGTATTGCTTCTCATTCATATTATCCATACTTAATCGTGTTTGTTTTGTGTTTTATTTTTAATGAAATACTAATCCTACTTTTATAAGTTATTGTTCGTAAAATTCACTTATTGTTTTATGGTGGTAACCCATAGATTTAACTATTTCTAGCCACAGCTCATGAAGTTCCTCGAGCTTAAAATCTGAATGATCTACCTGTGTAGATATTTTTTTGTTGTAATACTTTACAGTTATTTTTAACGGTTGTTTACTCATTTTATTTGTTTTATAAATTATAATCCTGATTTTTTAAGGAAGTAGTTGTATACTTCCGGTATATGTTTTTTATAGTAAGGCTGCTCTGACGCAACCCATTTTTTAAGATCTTCTTTAGATTTCCAAAAGTTAGAATACTTTGAGCGATAATTAAATGTAACTTCTATATCATCAATAAAGTCTCCGACTGTCCAGCCTTCATATATGTGTTTATCTCTATCCATTATATATCTATTGTTTTAGTGAAATACTAATCCTACTTTTTTAATTTTGTTATACCACTTAGTAGCATATAGATCAAAGCTAGAAGCATCGACGTAACCGGAAGAAATAAGCTCGCTACTGTTATTAAATATACGAGTGTGTCTGTGTTTTCGTTCATCTATTAAATGTTTTTGTTTACCTGAGTTACTAAATATTATGTCATAATTATCTGGCAATGAGGTTTTTAAGATCATATCAACCATATTAGTATAGCTATAAAACTTTACATCAGGGTTGTGTATAGCAATCTCTATCCACTTTTGTAAGTAAGCTTTTGAATAGTAATCACCGCTGTCGTGTACTCGAACGTAGTCAGGTTTTTTGCGTTTGATTTCGTCGTTCATTGCATCGACAAAGTCATCTGTTTTACTAAGCTCGTAACGTTTTTCAAATGCAGGTTTTACATTAGACCAAATGTAAGCACCTTTCTTAGCGTAGCAAAACTTAACACATTCTTCAGCCATAGGGCACGTAAGTTTACCGGACGCAGACTTGTATGCTGGTATACCGAAGTTAAACACTCTTACGTCTAGTTCTTTAGATGTTTTTTTAAGTTTAGAGTTTTGAGTTAGTAAATTCATAATTTGTTTTTATTGTTTGTCTTTAAATTCCATGATCCAAGATATACCTATTGGTATTATAAATGTAGATATAAATATAGAAACTATGATAATGTCTTTCATATAATTATAATATCAAATTACTGTCGTGTTCGTTTTGGAAATTAATCAAGTAATACCATATATGCTTCAGGGTTGTTTCTTCTAAACCAAGTTATAGCTTTTCTGAAATCACTAACTTGGCTTGGTGTTATAGTGTTAGGGGCTACTTCCATTATATATTGAGTACCCATTATAAAGTCATACATTGATAACTCCAAACCATTAAGTTTATATGTTTGATCACTATATTTATTAGTAACTTCTTCACCTTGATCGTAGATCATACCTTTAAACCATTTAGGTACTGTTTGCTCTTTAGTCTTGCTTTTCATATCCTTCGTTTATTAGTTGTTCAACAATTTCTTCTTCAAATCTTGAAGATAAGTAAGAAAATAGTTCTTGTATAGCCGAGTCGATAAAATCTTGGTAAAGATCGTCTACGTATATTAAGTCTGGGTTATCTTCATCACCGTTACCATATCTTATAGCTTCTTCTAGAGCATCGCTTAAATCGTGGTCGTAATAGTGAACATTTTCATTTACATTTATTTCATTTTTGTCGTAAGTTGCCACGTAAACAGAATAGCCGTCTACAGTTGATTCTTCGTAAATATAGTAAGAAGCATTTTCTGTCCACTCGTCTGTAAGCTCTACGTGAAAGTGGTTTAGCACTGATTCTTTAGCTAGGTCGTTGTCGCACATTTGTTTGTCGCCAAAACCTTTAGCTTCTAACCGTTTGTTAATTAGTTCGTCTGTAATTAGTTTACTCATTTTTATTTGATTTTTCTATTAATTCTGCAATGAATTGCCAAGTTTTTAGCTCTCGTTGCTCTGATTCTAGTATAAGCTCTAGCTGTTCTTCAGTTAAACCGCCAAATCTACCAAGCTTTATATCTTCTTTAGTCTTGCTAATATTAAGGTGCAAGTGATGTATCTGTGCAAACGCTTTATCGTGTGCTCTGTCTATGGTTTGTAATTGTGTCATTATGCTACTTCGTTTTCAGTTTCAAATATATCTTTACCACTCCACCAGTTATTGTCTTCTCTGTTGTACATTTTAAGTATACATAACAATTCGGTTATAGTACCTAGCTCTAAGCCTGAGTAAAAAATATTGCTTTCAAGTTCTTTTCGCATTAAACGACCAGTAACAGGGTATTGTTTACCGTAATTTAACAGTTGTTTTTTGTAGTCACTTTTCATTCGGGAGTATAATGTAGTTCTCATTTCGTTATTGTTTTATGTTCAAATATATTATCTTAAAGTGTTCGTGTTGATTTTGTAAATTAATTTGTCTCTCCAGTCTTTTAACGCAAGATCGGAAAACCTTGCATATATTTCAAAGTTATTTATGGAATATATGATCGTAGCGTGATCGCTTGACTTGCCGCACTCTTTCATATAGTCTCTTATACTTTTCAAAGTGACGTCGTATTTACTACGAAATACCGTGTATAGCACACTGCGTGTTTCGCTTAAATCTCGTGTTCGTCTATTTTCAAGTACATTGATGTTTGACAACTTATTTAGAGTGTCTATAATATAACCGGCGTCTTTGTAAAACTCTGTTTTAGATTTTTTCATTACTTCATGTTTTTAATTGTTTCTCTAATTGCTTTTCTTTTAAACATATCTAGCTCTACCCTAAGTTTTTGGTTTTCTTGCTTAAGGTTAAACAACTCGTTTTCAAGTGCTTGTATTCTTGCTTCACTATAACTCATATCAAATCCCATATATAGTCAGGTTCTAGTCTGTACTCGTCGTGTAGTATTACTTCAGGGTTTTCTCCTTCGAGTATTCTACATTTTATATCTTTAATTTCTTGTTCAGCTTCTGCACTGGTCATACCGTCACGCTTGATCAATACTTGTTTAAGTGAATAGCTCATACTTTTTTACATTCATTAAGGTTAATAGTTTCTGCGATATCTTCAAAGTCTACAGTGTTTAAATATAGCTCCGCATATTCTTCTACGAGGTGGCTACCTCTTTGCATTTCAAAGTTTGATAGCACTATGTCGTTGACAATTTCTTTTAAGTCTTCAGCCGTTACTTGATAATCAAAGTCAATACCCGCTAAGTTGTCGTTAAATATTCTCCACGTTGCGTAGTTGGCCCATCCGTTACATTCAGTTAGTTTACTCATTAGTCTTGGAATTTTTTAAGTGTCATATCATTTACTTTGTTAATAATCTCGGTACCTACCGTAGTAAAGTAACCCGGTGCATATATAGATCTTTTACCGTTAGACTCGGCGGCTAACACATCTACTTCTGCTTGTTCGATAGCGGCTTTTAACGCTGTTTGGATGAAATACTTTTCGAATCCGTTAAATTTAGTTTTACTCATATTATTTAGTTTTATAGGTTGATTGTTTAAAATATGCTTTTTCAAATTCCGCCATTAATTCGGCTGTAAATTGGTTGAAAGTGTTTATACCGTATAGTTTTTCGTAGATCTCTTTAAAGCCGTCGTACTTGCATCTTTTATTGTCTATTGAAAAATCTAATTCAATTTCAGATATTTCGTGACTATTAGTACAATCTTGAGATACCGTACTCCGTACACTTGCATTGACTTGAAACAATCCTAAGTCTTTAATGAATTTAGTGAACACACTAAAATCTACAGCTTCATCTACTTTTTTAATTTTACTCATATTGTTTAGTTTTGAATTAGTAGCTAGTGAGGAATCGAACCTCATACTCGTCAGTAGTTTAAACCATACCTAGCTTGCCAGCTTGATGCACAACGATTTCTGTGTGTTAAAGGTGTCATCGTAACACCACATCAAAGCTAATTATTTTTTAAATTCGTTATACATTTGGTTAGCTACTTCGCAACCGATCTTGAAACGTATAGCATCGTATTCGTCGCCATCAAGTTCAACGTTGTGTACTTGCCAATCTATTTCTTGGTACATTTCATTTATAACGTTTTCAGTTATACTGGTAGCTATTTTTTTAATGTCTATGTTTTGACTCATAATACTATAGTTGTGATTTGTGGATAAAGGTAAGACCTTTGTAGTTGAACCACTCGGTTACACCGTCTCGATCTTTGTTTTCATCATAGATAAAAGCGAACTTGTCGGGTAAGTTACCAATTTGGTAACCTTTGAATTTTTTCTTACCTAACATTATAGATTCTTTAAATAATTTAATTGGTGGCATAGTGTTTGTTTTAAAAGTTAGTTGCCTTGTCAGGAATCGAACCTGAATCTTCAGTCAATGCTTCGCACATATTCCGCTAGTTACCATTACTACCACAAGGCATAAAAGCTAATTTGTTATTTGATTATATTATCAATCGGTGATCGTGTTGGTTTTGTAAATTTATATTTGGTGATATAGTAGAGTTACTGCTAGTGTTGCAAAGACGGTTACTAGTACAAGTAGATAAATTAGTCTTATAGTTTCTTTCATATTAAAATGGTTTATATTGTTCATATAGTTTTATTACTTCAGGTGTATTACCTAATTTTGTCATCGCAGCGTGTATTTGTTTGTTACTCTCGACACCGCGACGCCAAGCTCTCATATCATCCGATCGTTCATAGTGCCAATCGTGTTGTTCTAATAGTGTTTCTAGTTCTTGCATGGTTGACAGTTGTTTTGGTTAAACTCTACTAATTTTCTTAATCGATCGACGTGGTTAGGTATCATTTCTCTGCGGACAGAGTCTTTGTACTTTAGTTGCTTGTTGATTTGGTAATACTTGAAATATTTTTCAATAGTGTTTTTAGTTGATACTCTAACATAACCGCTTTCGTATACAACACCGCGTCGTTTGTCGTCTAATTCAAAGTGCATTGCACCATCTTTTGTAATTTGTAGTAATTTCATATTATTCGTTTATTTCGTTAATTAATTGTTTTATAGCAACTCGATCTTCATGGTCAAGATAGTCAGACATACTTTCACGTTTTAAAAGGTGAGTGATGTATAGCAAGTCGGTAGACTTTATTTGTATAGTTTTTTTATCATTCATTGTTTTCTTGATTGAATAGTTCTACAACTTCGCCGAAGGTCATATCGTCGATTTCTTCTTTAGTGTATAAGTGACCTAGTTTTAAATGTGCCAATTCCCATGGATTCATAATAGTTTAGTTTTTATAGTTAATATTTTTAATTGTATTCTTCGTTTAGAGATACCGCGGCGTGGTAAGCCCACATGCACTTGTTAATAAACTTTATAGTGGTTACACTTGCTTTTTCGATAGGGAAAGTGTATAACATTTGCTTGTAAAACTCGGTTAAACCTTTATCACTTGTATTCCAATGCTTCTTGAAATACTCATATTCATCACCTTGCATGTAGTTCAAACCACATATTTTGTTTATCTCGTTGTACTCTATATAAACCCATCGATCGTCGGATTCACACCATACGTGTTCTACTTTGTGTATTGTATTTTTCATAGTATATTATTTTTCGGT
>ERZ1047472.2244-NODE-2244-length-13891-cov-23.455695_pt1 | contig 13891 bp, 5 predicted proteins | sample MGYA00383095_ERZ1047472 | MGnify/ENA primary metagenome ERZ1047472 (study PRJEB29581, sample SAMEA5548365) | metagenome | biome: marine; feature: coastal; material: water | depth 1 m | study: Short-term variability in the microbial, nano- and picoplankton...
TCATGATTTCTTGAGCTTGTTTATATTGTGGCGTATTTGATTCAGTAGAAAGATTGACTCCATCATTAAGTTGCTTCGCAGAAAATGTATTTATCAATTTATCTTGGATAAAAAGATCATAGTTGCCGCGATCAAGTCCAATAATTTTCAGTATTTCTTGGTTAAACTCTTGTTGAAAAGGAACTAAGGTGAGGGCTTTGTTTATCGACTTACTGATTGGAAATGGCAAACTATTTTCTAAGCATTTAAAGGAAATTTTATTTTTTGTGAGTTGTAGTTCATATATATCACAGTTTTCTGTTTTCAAATTCTTCACCTCATTTAGACTTATAGTTATTTGAGCTACATTACTGTGCGATTCTAGTGCCGATATTATTTTATGAAACATAATGAAGTGCCCTGTAGTTTCTGGATGCACGCGGTCTTTGCCAATTATGGTAAACAATGAATCTTTTTGAAGTTCTCGATGCATGATGTCTTGCATATGAGTATTTAAATCAATAGCTAGTCTATTGCTTTGTTTTGCAATTGATTTAATGTGTTTAGAACATTCAATAAGGGCGTCATTGCAACCTAAGTTTTTTACTTTTTCAATTTTCGAGTATTGATCGTAAGTTGAAGGAGTAAGATAGATTGGAGTTATTCCTGATGCTTCAAATTTTTCTGCTAATATATCCGTATTTTGTTTGTATGCAGTCAGTGCATTTTTTCGCTTTTGTATAATCTCATCAGAGGCTTGACCTTCAAAATAGAGTGTTCGTATTACATCATTCATGCCAGTCATCAAAAACACATGTGTAGGATTATGCACAAGAACATCGTTCTTAAATCGATAACTCATACCTTCGGTGTTATCACCAGCAATACCACAGTTATGAAAAGTTAGCGCAATATTTGGATACCGAGTAGCATAAAAGAGTTGCAGAAATTCATGAAACTGCCCACCATGGGTAATACTATCTCCTAAAAAACAAATGGTATTTCCATTTTCAAAATTTTTGGATTCTTGTGATTGTGCATGTATCAATTCAGACCTCAAAAAACTCATTAAAATGAAACAAAAAATAATATAAAATCTCTCGCTTAGCATGGCTCTATCGCTTGATGATTAGCTTCAAAGTGGTGTTGTTAATTGTAACAAAATAGAGTCCATTGCACAGATGTTCCAAGTTTAGGCTTGATTTATCATATCGACTTGAAAATATTTTAGCACCAGTAATTGAATAAACAGAAATCATACTTCCTACTTTAGCACCTTTGATTTGAACTTGACCAGAGTTGGGGTTGGGGTAGATTTTTAATTTAGTGCTTCCAGTCTGCTTTTCATCAATCCCCAAAACCGCTGAATTTAAGGACTCCACATTAAGTACAACAGAGCTTATGTGACCATCACTATCAGGAAAAGTGACGGAAATAATGTTGTTTTTTTGAATAATATTTATTGGTATAGGAATTTCGATGGCTCCAAAAAAATCATCTCTATCCAATTGATTATAGCCTTTCCAATTACTCGGTACAGGGACTGTCACGCCATTTACCAGAACAATTGGCGATTTGGAACGGTTATGCTTTCGACCAATACTCATCGCTAGAGTCACATATCCAGAATTGGCAGTAGTGATGTTATTAAAATTAAAATTAATTGCTTGATCTGCTTGAATGGGTTGTAAATAGGTCGAGCTATAATAACGTTCAGATTTAATCGTATTATCTAATATAATCGATTCTGAGAAAGTGTATTCAATTAAAGTTGTTTCGTTTTTTTTAAGTGTATAGTTTTCGAGAGGTGTTGAAAAGGATTGATCCGTATAATCTGGGTCAGCATCTGGGTGAATTGTCAGAGATTTAATTCTTATATTGCTAATTGCTGGTAGATTTCCATTCATATTCATATTAATGGGTTGGTCAAAATCATCCAAATTGTTAAGGGCAACATACAATTTGTTACTATCTATAAAAGCTTGGACTTGAACATCACTATTATCTGATCTAATTAACACCCGGTCACCAGCAAGATCTTTCCATAAATCATAAAAGTAGATTCTATTTGTAAATTCCCAGCCTGTAACTTGATCTAAAGGTACACCGAAAGGTATCGGTTTATACAGGACTGCTTTGTAGGGCACATAATTATTTTGTTCAGTTATATGCCAGGTAGACTTCCCTGTTGTAAAGGGGATTGCAATTTCCATTCGATCGGTTCTCTCCAAAAGCCCAAACAACATTGAGTTCTGTGAGCGCAGAGATTGTACATTACTGATGTCATTAAAGATACTATTTTCAATTCCTCCATATTCTGTAATGGCATGCGGTTTAATTAGTCCCCATTTTACATAGCTATAAGTTTCTATCATATCTAAAATGGCTTCCAGATTACTGCCCGATCTTTTGGTGCTTTGTCCAATTTGATTGACGCCATCATACAAATGTGTAGAAAATGCATCCATATATTCACCTGCTTCATCCATAAAAAGTTTCATGTTTTGATTCCATATGGAAAAGTCATTTTTTTCAAAGGATGGATATGCAGCTGAATACCCGATAATTTTTATGTTATCTAGCTCGGGAGTAGCGTGAATTTTTTGTCCTATTTGTTTAAAAAACTGAGTCATTTCAAGTTTCACTCTAGCTTCTGCAGCCGAATCCCAATCGGGTTCTTCATAAAAATCTCGTGCATGAACAAATGGCTCGTTCATTGGCTCGTAATATTCAGGTCGAGAAAATGGATTCACCGAATTTTTAAAATACTCAACAGTCCAATCTGCAAATGCTATTGGATCAAGACCTTCTGCATAGACTTTGTTTGGGTGATCAGTTGCTATGTATCTGCGCACCTCTCTTAGTTCTGAGCTAATCTCAGAAATAGGATCTGGATAAACACCAACCTCTCCTGTTTCTCCAAAGGCTGCCGACCCCGGTGACCAAAAGGCACGTCCACTTTGACTCACATTATAATTAGGGTAAAAACCATTTTCTACATCATCTGGGTTCGAATGAATATTAAAATATTTAGTACGATCTAGTGAAGAAACGCCGCCAATCATTCTTTCTATTTTTGGGAATACATCTACATTTGTAGCCATGCTAACTTTTTTTACATTTATTGCAGAAATTGAGTTTCCACTTTTAAATGATTGTGCATGGAAAAAACCATAAATATTTGACGTTGCAGCTGCATAAATAGCTGAACTAATCCCTGTGTATGATCCAATACTTGAAGAGTTTCCATTGGTAACATTAAGTAATTTTGCAGAAATTGTTGAAGACGCAGCATCTGTACCCAACATTAGAGTCACCAAAACAGCCAGATCATCTGTTGTTCCATTTGATCCTTGACAATCAGAAATAGGCAAAACAGTTTCTAAGTTTAGTGGTGCTGAATTTGTGTCATTGCGAATTTGTAGTGCTCCTCCTGGGTTGTCTTCATTGTCTGCAGTTGTTGATAGAAAGACAGTATTTGAAGGCGGATTTGAACTACTAACATCACTAGTTGAACTAAAGCCAATTTTAATCATCGGATTGTTTTGAGCAGTTAAGGTTCCTGTAAAGTTTAAATCGACTCTAAATGTTATTTGATTTCCTGTTCCAGACAGTGCAAATTTTTGCCCCCAGGCTGCTCTTTTCCATTCACCATAAGTGGAGACCATTTCTTGGTTGGTGTCAACAACCCATGTTGTTGTTTGATAACTAGCATCCCAACCATTTTGATTATAGAGTGCCCCATTAGTAAAGCCTTCATCAGATGTAAAATTTACTACATTCTGCGCTTGTATAGACTTTATACACAAAGCAAATAATAATATTTGAATAGCTATTATTTTATTTTTCATTTAAAATTTTGTTTTGAACACATTCTTGAAAGACGATATTATTAGTTTGAACGATTCACTATTTTTTCTAGGTTTAAAATCAATGAACTTAAATGCCCTCCTGAATCCGGAAAACTTATGTCAACTTTATTATTTTCTTTTATTAAATTCATAGGAACGGGAATTTTAATAGCTCCGAAAAACTTTTTTCTATTGGTCTGATCATATCCTTTCCAGTTTAAAGGAACTTTAACTTTTTCTCCATTGACTAATACCGTTGGAGTTTTTGATAAATCATGATCTCTTCCAAGGCTCATACTAAGTGTTGCTATACCTATTCCAAGTTCAATATTATTAAATTCAAATGTTATTTCTTCGTCAGCCGATATGGGTAGTAGATAGTTTTTTGAGTAAAAACGGTTGACTTTAACTTGATTTTTAAATGGAATGGTATTTTTAAAATTAAATTCAATAACCATTGTTTCTGATACATCAATTGTAAACACAGCTGGAATCGTGCTAATTACATCTTCATAATAACGCGGAAAATCTTCTTTGTAAACTGTAAGTGATTTCACTTTAATGTCTTTTATTTCCGATTTAAGAGCTGCAATTTCTAATTCAATATTTTGCGGATCATCACTTAGATTATTCAACGCTACAAATAATTGTTTATCATTGATAAAGCCTTGTACTTGAATATCTGGATTTTCAGTCGATACAAAGACACGCTTTCCTTTGATATCTTTCCATAAATCGTAAAAGTGAATCCTATTTGTATAAACCCAACCTGTAATTTCTTTTTTAGGAACGCCCATGTTTTCAGCACGCCACAAAGCGGCTTTGTAGGGCATATAATTATTTGCTTTAGTAATGTGCCACTTTGCGTTATCTGTTGTAAATGGAATGGATATTTCCAATCGATCTTGACGGTCAAATAGCCCAAAAATCATAGCATTTTGAGACCGGATCGATTGCATATTACTGATTAATGAAAATTCTTTTTTCGCAATCCCCCCATATTCTGTAATGGCATGTGGCTTAATAAATCCCCAACGACTATAGCTGTAGGTTTCTACCAAATCCATGATCGCTTCACTATTACTTCCTGATCGCTTATTATCTTGACCAACCTGATTGACTCCATCATAAAGATGGTAGGAGATGGCGTCTATTTCATCTCCTGCAATATCTAGAAATAAACCCATATTGGTTTCCCAATTTTGAAAATCTTTTAACTCAAATGAAGGCCATGCAGCTCCGTAGCCAATAATTTTCATGTTCTTTAATGTAGGATCAGCATGTATTTTAGAAGCAATTCCTCGGAACATTTCAGACATTTCTGTTTTTACACGCACCTCAGCAATAGGGTCCCAATCTTTTTCATCGTAGAAATCACGCGCGTGAACGAAAGGTTCGTTCATGGGTTCATACCATAAAGGACGTTGATCGTCATCCATGTTTCTGAAATACTGCACTGCCCAATCAGATATGGCATCAATGTCAATACCTTCTGTGTATACATTCCTGGGGTGCTCTGTAGCTACATAAGGCCGAACTGTTTTGATTTTTGCTTTTTTAGACTCTTTATTTTTAGGATAAACCCCAACTGCGCCATTTAATTTTTTTGCTTCAATTCCCGGTCCATAAAACCCTCTTCCCGATCTTTCAACGTTATACTGTTTATAGAATGATTGTAGGAGTGGAGAGTTGGCTGGTGAATGAATCGAAAAATACTTGGTTCTATCGAGTTCAGAAACGTCTCCAATGAATTTTTGAATCTCTGGATGAATAGTTACCAAATTAACCTGCGCATTAAGTGCCCTCGAAAATGTAAAAAAACAAAGACACGTATTTAATAACACAAGTTTTAACCTCACAATAAATTTTTTTTTAATTGCCATCAAAATAAATTAAAAAAGTAACAAAACAATCACTTATTCCGGAATATATACTTTAACATCGTCTATGTAAATAACTCCTTTTTTCTGAAATCTAAACGCAACAAAATAATTTCCAGTTGCACTGACTGTCCAGATTTTAGCAGCTTCTTTATTTATGGTTATCCACTCTCCTCTTGGTAGATCACTAATACCAGTCCAGAATTGTGTACCAGGGTAAGGTGCTTCTGTAGCGGTAATCCATGGTCCAAAACTAGCATCAGTGTATGAGGGGTCAATCCAAACTTTGAATTCAATGGTAACCTTTTGCCCAGCTTTCAAGGCAAATTCAGAACCCTCTTTCCAACTCCAAGACCTTGTCCATTTGGCGTCTTCTGTAGCTTCCATGCGCATGCTGTAATTACCTGAGGCTGCCTTTTCGTCTGTAAAGCTTATTTCGCCTATATTATCTGTAGCTGCCAACCATCCAGCTCCACCATCTTCAAAACCGTAAATGTTAGAATCGGCAAGGTTTGAAGGCACATACAAGCCCACAGATTGGTTTGTAAAGGCTTCAGCAGCGACATCGTTTACTCGCATCAAAACTCCACCTGAATTATCATAAGATAAAGTTGCAACAGAGCTACTTTTTATGTTTTCTGTTGTAGTAATATCAACAATTCTACTATCATCCGTGTTAATAGTGGCGCTTGAAATTTCTGCTTCAAAACCATCTACAATAAGTTCTAAATAAGGGATAAGATCACCTGTCAATTTTAGGGGTAAATTATAATTTAAATGAATCACGCCTGCATCACTTTCTGTAATCTCGGTTAGGGTTGGTGGGTCAATGTTTTTTATAATATTGATGTAGTCTTTTAGATGCAATGTGTCCTTCTCTCCTTCTGGATACTGACGCCAAGTAACAAGCGAAACATCATAGTTTCCTATTGTTGGATAGGAGACTGTTATATTTTTTATTTTTTTGTCATCTTCAAAACTTATTCCACCCGCTGATGACGGATCACCGCCTGGGAATAGCCATTTTCTTCTGTTGGGATTTCCCAATGATGTGTCTTTGAAATTAATAGTCCCACCTTCATACATGTTTATTTGGGTAGGTGTTTGTTCATAAAATCCAGCATCAATAGAAACTACCTCAAAATTAGTTTTAATGTAATCTAAAACAGTCACATTAAAAGTGGTGTCTAGTTTTACAGAGGAATCTTTAAACTCATCTTTTAAATTAACTTCAAATTGACCAGGTAAATCAAATTGAACATGAATGAGTTCCATGTCTGAAGGATCTCTGCCTTCAAGATTAATAATTGATCCTGTTTCTGGTAGGGTCCAAGTTCTTTTTGTGACGCCTTTTGATAAATCTGCAAACGAAGTAAAATCACCTCTTTGGATTGTCATATCTCCTGAAGCTGTGGCTACTGGATCCGAAAAGTCATTGTACTCATCGATTGTGCCTTCCTTTTCACAAGCGATTAAACTGACTAAAAATAAGCCTATAATTAATATTTTTTTAATGTGTATTTTCATGATATTCGTATTATTTTGGTCTTTAATAAACTATCTTAAATAGATGTTTTTGGTTTTTATAGATTAAAAAGAGCCTGTATTTGAATTCTGTTCCGATGATGGAATTGGAAAATAATTATGAACTTCTGGCTGGTATATTGCAGCAGCTTGAGTAAATTCATTTAATGTATTTTTTTCATCAATACTGGTATGAATGTTGGGGTCATATTCATATAATACTTTAGAAATAATTACATATTTTTTTGAAGCCAATCGATCATATTGTTCTTTTACCTTCCCCCATCTTGTTAAATCTTCCCAACGAATGTCATGGCCTTCAAACATGAGCTCAAGTGGTCGTTCTACCCACATGATATGTTCCATTATCGAATCTGCATCTAAATATACAGACAATCTAAATTCCATGGTGTTTTCAAATGTTTCGCAATCAGGTTTTTTTATAAAATCAATAGGTCTGTTTTCTAAAGCATCGAGCCTGGTAGCAGCCAGCTTAATGTGATTGTAATCAATTACTATAGCATAGTAAGTATTGTTTGTAGTGGGGTCAACTTCTGGTAGTTCTGGTATATCTTCCGGCAGATAAAAGCAGTTGTTAGTTCCACTAAATTCGTAATTTACCATTTGACCACTTAATAACATATGTTGTTTTATTTCAATGATATCTGTATCAAAATCAAAATGATTTGGATCATTATTTGTAGGTTCTGGATTGTATTGAAAATCAATAGTTTGTCTCAATGGGACTACGCCCGAACGATTACGAATAACATTGATTTTCTCTAATGCGTCAGAAATACCTCCTGTTTTTAAGTCACATTCTGAATACAGTAACATTACATCCGCTAATCTAATTACACGTTCATTAATACCAGAAATAGATTGATCGCTTTCACGGTCTAGCCACCAGTTTTGAAATTTCTTTAAATAAGAAGATTCGCCATTATTATAAGCACCGCCCTGATTTGATGCACGTTGATAAAGCGTTGTATTGTCATCATCGGCAATGGCTACAGAATAAGAAGCGCGAATTGAGTATTTGGCAGATCCATTTCGAGAAGCATTTATGAGGTTTGTAGTATCCATGATGTCATTTTTAAACAACATATTCATATAATAGGAAGGCATGATAGTTCGATACCCACCCCCTTGAGTTGTAGCTAAAGTTCGTGCTCTGGAGGTAGCTTCCGAACCAAGTGGTCCATCGGCAGCTCCATTTGAAGTTCCTGGTTTTGCTGATGTAGAATATGCAACTTCAAAAATAGATTCACTGTTCATTTCACCTTCTTCATTGAAGTTATCTCCAATGTTTGGTACTAAGCTATATAGGTTGCTATCCAAAATCTCTCCAAAGTACTTTTTTGCTGATATATAATCAAGTTCATTGATGTGAAGTTTTCCTAGCATTGCGGTGGCAGCTCCCCAGGTAGCTCTTCCTAAATCTTCACTACCAGGGTATTGTTGAGGTAAATGCTCATATGCAAATTCTAAATCAGATAAAATTAAATTATAAACCTCTTCTGCAGGCGATGGTGATTTGTAAAAATCTTCACTGGACTCTGGAACAGTGGTATGAATTATGACACTACCGTTATTGTATCCGCGATATAATGAATAGTAAAAAAAACCCCTTAGAAATCTAGCTTCGGCCTGCATTTGAGTTTTAGTCGATTCATTCAAATCAATGTTGTTAATATTTGTGAGTACTTGATTGGCACGATAGATTCCAATATAGCAATCTCTCCATCTTTTTTTGACGATATCGGAGTTATCATTGAAAGTTAATTTATTTAAACCAATGGCATTTGCATTCCAATTGTTCGGTCTGCCTGTGTCAGATCGAACCGGAAGTTGTGTTGAGGCTGAACCACCAAGTAATCCGTCTCGCTGTAAGGCAGCATAGGTAGCAACTAAGCCCTGTTGAATATCAACTTCTGAGCTCCAAAACGATTTCGCACTCAGGCTGTTAGGATTCTCTATATCTAAATCATCGCTACAACTGCAAAATATCAGGAAAACTCCTGTCAGTAATATGTTTAATGCTTTTAATTTCATTTTTAGTTATTTTAAATTAAAATATTATAGAGATACCTGCACTATAGGTCGAAGAAACAGGATAGCTTCCTCTATCTAAACCTCCTTCAAAGGGATTATTGCTTCCTACCTCAGGATTAAACCCAGAATATTTGGTCCAAGTAATTGGGTTTTGAGCATTGATAAAAAGTCTAAACTTCTCTATTCCAATTTTATCCAACAAGGATTTTTTTAATGAATAGCCAAGGATGATGTTTCGAAGTCTTAAAAAGGAACCATCTTCCAAAAAATAATCCGTAGATGTTTGAACATTAGGGTGTTCTATATTTGATCTCGGGGTAGGTATGTTTGAAGTTGGGTTCATATCTGTCCAACTGTAAATCAAATCACGGTGTCGTTTGGTACTGTACGCATACTGTTTTTGACCGTTATAAATGGTGTTTCCACTCACACCAAAGAATTGAACTGAAAAATCAAAATCCTTGTAAGTAGCATCAATGTTAAACCCTACTTCAAAATCTGGTTGATAGGACCCTTGATACACTTTATCGTTAGCATCTAATTGGCCATTTCCATCGGAATCAACATATCTTAAATCTCCTTTTTGAGCATTTGAATTTAATAATTTATATGCGGTCAATTCATCATCAGTTTTTATAGTCTCGTTGGTTTCGTAAACTTTAAAAGCACCCACAGGTAAACCAGCTTCAAGCACTGCAACCGGCTCTGTTTGGCCTGCTCTAATGATATTTGGATATCCATCATAAATAATTTCGCCTTCTCTTGATAGGCTCACAACTTTATTTTCATTTTTAGTGAAATTTCCACTAAATTTTGCCCTAACGGGACCAAATTCATGATTGTAATGGGCATTGATTTCGATTCCTCTATTTCTTAAATTACCAATATTGGTCAAAAATCGGTCGTAAGTTTCTCCATTCACTGGAGTTGATCCTGCAGAAATTGGAGTGACAATTGCAAGCAGCATGTCTTTTTTATCTTGTTCATAGAGGTCAATTTCGAGTCCCGCTTTACCACCTTTAAAGGTCAAGTCTAATCCAAGGTTTTTACTGATGTTTGACTCCCATTTTAAATTGGGATCCGCATAGCCTGGTTGCGTCAATCCAATTGACAAATTTGGGTCTTCTCCAAATGGATAATCTACGTTTGAAATGACCACAGGACTAAAGGCATAAGGGGGAATTCGATCACTTCCCGTCGTACCATATCCAAATCGTATTTTAGCCATAGAAATGGTGCTTTTCAAACGTTTAAAGAATTTTTCGTTTGATAGAGCCCAACCAGCAGAAATGGATGGAAATGTTCCATACTTATTATTTCCAAAGTTACTTGAGCCATCTCTTCTAACAACTACACTTAAAAGATATTTCCAGTTGTAATTATAATTAATTCTCCCAAGGTAGGAAACACTTTTTGTTTTATTTATTGTTTGTGTGCCTACAATAGGTTCACCATTGCCCAATACAGGTGTCAAGTTGCTTGTGATATTGTCTGCCCCTGTTCTATAAAATTCATATTTTGAAGACTCGTATGTATTACCAATTAAAAACTTGAAATTATGTTTATTGAAATTCTTACTATAGTTTATTGTAAATTCATCAATACTTCTAATACTGGTTGCGTCTCCAAGCCTTAGTTGTGCATTCAGGTTACTCACAGTGGTGTTAATTTCACCTAAATTGTTGTTTACGATAAAACTTGGTCTGAACCATCGGTCTTTTTTATTGTAATAGGACCTTCCGATATTAGCTCTAAATGACAACCCTTCAATAATTTCGTATCCAAGCTGGATATTTCCGTTAAAGGAGTTTATTTTATTTGAACTTTCTTGTTTTAATGTCCCAGCAAAATTAGTAGTTCTTTCCGTATTAATATCGATATTCTCAAGATCAATATCAAAGAAATCACTGTTAAAATCTAAAGGTGCCATAAAAGGTTGGAGTCTTATTGCATTATAAATTAAACCATAAGGCTCTCTTTTTTGATCACTTAAATTGATACTTAAATTTGTTTGTGCTGTAAATTTTCCTTTTTTGAAACCTGTATTACTTCTTAAAGAATGTTTTTTATAGTCGGAATTGATTAGTGAGCCTGTTTGGTCGAAGAATGTTCCAGTTACATTATAGGTAAGTCCGTTTTTACCACCGCTCACACTTAATGAATGGTTTTGAATCGGAGCCGCATCAACTTGCAGCAAATTCAACCAATTAGTATCATTTTCTAAACCGTCAGTATTTTGGTTAAGAGGCTGCGAACTGGGGAGTAAATTTGGGTCATACCTGATTAAGATGTCATTTATATAAAGTGCCTCTAAAGTATTTGCTAATGGAAGCCCAGAAGTAATATTTTGAACCCCATAGTAAGAGTCTAAATTCACTTTCATTTGACCTTCTTTTCCTTTTTTTGTGGTAATCAATATCACACCACCTGAAGCTCTAGACCCATATATTGCTGCAGAAGCACCGTCTTTCAAAACTTCGATGGATTCAATCTCTTGAGGAGTGATGTTTGGGTTTTCAATATAGGTTACGCCATCTACTACATAAAGAGGGCCTGAGCCTCCATCTTGAAATGACGTGATGCCGCGAATGGTAATATTTGCATTTTCACCCGGTGCAGCATTCCCTTGTCTGACACTTACTCCAGCAATTCTTCCTTGAATGGCGGATGCAAAATCTGAAGTAATAACTTTATTTATCTCTTTTGCCTTAACTGAAGCTATGGCTCCTGTCAGTTCTCTTTTCTTTACGCTCCCATATCCTATAACTACAATTTCGTCCAAGCCGGTAAAGCTTTCTTTCATCAAAACATTGTTAGACGCTTTATTAACAATGATCTCTATTTCTTCCATCCCCAGATAGCTAAAGACTAAAATATCACCTTTAGATACCTTTATGTTATATAGGCCATCAAAATTTGTGGAAGTACCAACAGAACTTCCTTTGATTACTACACTTACTCCAGGGATTGGTTGCCCATTTTCTTCACTTAACACAGTTCCCTCAGCTTTTATGTTCTGACTGTTTGCATTAAAACCAAAGATTACAACAACAAAAAATAATAAAATTTGCTTAGTGTGTTTGCTAAATGGTTTTAATAGAAGATTGACTATATCTTTCATCAAGAATGGTTTTTTTTAGTTAAAATTATTCAATAATTTGAATAGCAACATAAAACTAAATTAATATAACCATTCTCTTTTGCTTAGATGTTTAAAATTATAACTCATATGTTAAGATCATGAATTTGTTAAATAAATTATTTGTAAGTTTAGGTTCATATGATAAAGTTACTTTTTCTACTAAAAAAAATATATCATAGATCTCAATTAAAAAGAGGTTTGCTCTTATTTTTGATCCCTTTTTTAGCATTTAGCTTTGTGTTCCATGAGAATCCAATTTTTGAAAACTTCAATTCTTCAGATGGGTTATCTCAGCATGATATAAATTGTATTTTACAAGACAATGATGGGTTTTTATGGTTTGGAACTAATGACGGGCTGAATAAATATGACGGCTATAATTTCAAAGTTTTCAAACCTTCCAAAAATATAAAATTTAGTATTTCTGGAAGAATCATTCAGAAAATGGTATCTGATTCTTACGGGAATCTTTGGATTGCTTCTCTAGACGGTGGATTAAATTATTATGATACAAAACAAGAAGCTTTTTTTAATTTTAGTGAAAAACTAGCTCAATTTGGGAATTATGCAAATGATATCATTTTAAGTGATGATGGTGTTTTATGGATTCAGTTTAAGCAAAAAACATGTTACGCTGTTCTCAAAGAAAATTTTGAGGATATGGAATTTCATACACTTCTAAATGACGATACAAATAGTCCGAGAGAAAAATTAGGAAATAGAGTCTTACAAAAAAATAGAAAACTTTTCTTTTCAAGTTCACAAGTGCTGTATTCACTGAGTTATACAATATCAGAAGATAAACTAAAGGATGTTGAATTTATTCCTAACCAAGCCCAAGGCTATACTTCACAAATTATGCTATCTGATGGTGTAAAGTGGGAGTTGTATAATGATAAAATTATTTTTAAAGGTGAGGATAAATCTAATCTTACAGCACGAGTAAATAATTTATCAAACCGTGTTGGCGTGTTGGATTGGGATAAGAATCTATGGTGTATAATTAATGATAAGCTTTCAATCGTTTCAAAAGTAGGTGATGAACTAAGTGTAAAGATTATTGATTTTGAACAATTGGAATTTGTTGGTTTAAAAAACAATTCGATAAACTGTGTTTTCCTAGATAAGACCGGAAATTTATGGGTGGGTTCTAACGGAGGTGGTATTTACAAAAAGACAAATAGCAACTATCAATTTAATCATCTTAATAAAAACAATACAAAAGGTAGTTTGAGTAGTAATAAAATTAGAAGCCTTTATGAAGATCAATTTGGGAATTTATGGATTGGTACAGAAGGTGGTGGTGTGAACTTTTTGTCCAACAAGGCCAAAAATTACAACGCATTTGAGTCTTTTACGTTTTCTAAAGAATCAAACGGGGTAACTTCCAATAATATTTTTTCTGTGACTGAAAATGTCATTGATAATGATAATTCTATTTTGTGGTTTTCAACTGAAAA
>ERZ1047472.2249-NODE-2249-length-13857-cov-5.996522_pt1 | contig 13857 bp, 9 predicted proteins | sample MGYA00383095_ERZ1047472 | MGnify/ENA primary metagenome ERZ1047472 (study PRJEB29581, sample SAMEA5548365) | metagenome | biome: marine; feature: coastal; material: water | depth 1 m | study: Short-term variability in the microbial, nano- and picoplankton...
TCGTTGAGTTGCGCCCCGGCATTACGCAGGGCAGCTGCGACCTTGGTTACCCGATCCTCCACCTCTTTGGCGATAGGTGCTCGCTCTTCGCTACGCCAAATGCCAATGCGCAGGTCTGACAGGCTGCGGCCGGTCAGGTCAGGTAAGTCCAGCTTATACCCTCGTGCGACAATGGGGTCTGGGCCGGCAATCAAGTCCACAGAGGTGCGTAAATCCTCAGCAGAACGGGCTAAGGGTCCAATGACCGAAATATCCGGGGTGGAACGTATCTTCGGCGCAACGGCATGCCCCTTCATCCACAACAAGCCGTGTGTTGGCTTATGACCAAAAACACCGCAAAAGTGGGCTGGGTTTCGAATGGAGCCGCCAATGTCTGAGCCGATCTCCAGTCCGGTCAATCCTGCAGCCAATGCCGCAGCCGAACCACCAGAGGAACCGCCGGGGCCACGACTGTGATCGTATGGGTTGTTGGTCGTGCCATAGACATCGTTGTAGCTTTGAAAGTCTGCTAACGAGATGGGTATGTTGGTTTTGCCAAAGACGTTAGCACCGGCACCCTTGAGTCGCTTAACGGCTTCGGCATCCTCATCAAAGACATTGTCTTTTAGCGCAGGGTTGCCCCAGGTAGAGGCGGTGCCTGCGATATGAAAGGACTCTTTCACAGTCATGGGTACCCCATGCAAAGGACCGCGGCTCACGCCCTTGGCTAAATCGGCATCTGCGGCGGCGGCGTCGGCTAAGGCCTGCTCTCGGGTGTCCACGACGACAGCGTTCAAGTCGCCATTGAAACGGTCAACGCGCTCTAAGTAGTGGTTGAGTAGTTCGACAGCTGAAATGTCTTTGTTTTGAATTTTTTCGGCAAGTTCGGTGGCCGACGCAAAGCTGAGTTCGCTCATGATGTTTCCTCCAATCCCTAATAACTGCAGACTGCCGCTTCCGAGAATCGTTGGCAAGCTGGTGCCGGCAGTTCTTTGCGATACTTAGGGGTGCCGGTCTTCGGCCTCAGAGTTGGCGTCGCTTTTGAGCTGTTCCATCCAGTGCTCAATACGATGCCGGGTTGGGGGTAGGTCCAGGGCGATTAGTGCAACGCCTAGGGGCAGCATCCAGAATCCAAGCACAGGTAAAAAACCGAATACACCGCCTACCATAAACAACAGCCCAAGGAGGCTGCGAAAAACCGGCGGCACGCTTTCCTTTGCCCAGACCAATACCCGATACGAAAAGGCCCGTACCTTGCGCTTCAGAGAATTGGACTGGTCGGTCACTGGCCTAGTCCGGTGTGGAGGTTCGGCCAGCAAGCCCGATCAGACATAGGCAGGCTGATCATCCGGTGCCTCGTGGTCGTCTGGGTGAGCGCGACGAGACAGCGACGGATCAACGGATAAGAAGCGAAAGACACCGTTTTCATCCTCGGTACGCTGCAGTCGATTCCGGTGCATGAGTAAGTGCACGTGGGCAATCGCCTCGCCTAAGGCCATCATCATCTGACGGGAATCCAGTTTTCTGGCAAACAGCACAGGCAGTAAATCCTTGGCGATTTGCGGTTCTACGCAGGCCTCTTCGATGGCCAGCATGCGGTCTTCGTGATGATTAATCAGGTCTCGCAACCTTGGTCGTACACCGAAAAAGGGCAGGTTATGTGCTGGTAGCACGAAGGTATCTTCTGGGATCACCTCTAAGAAGTGATCGTGAGAATCCATCCAGTTTTTTAGCGGATTTGCATTGGGTTCCGAGGGGTGCACGCTCACGTTTGAGGTGATCACCGGTAAAATCTGGTCGCCGGAAATCAGCACCTTCAACGCTGATGAATACAGGCAAGCGTGCTCGGGAGAATGGCCTGAACCGACGACGATTTGCCAGTCCGTATCGCCGATGCGGAGCATCTGGCCATCATGCAGTCGCTCATAGCCCTGGACCATGGTGGGCATGCTCATGCCCTCGGACTCTCGGCTTTCCCACATTTTTGCCAGTTGCTGCAGATAATCCGCAGGCATGCCCGCTTGGGTATAAAACTGTTCGCCAATCCACCCGGAACGGGAGTTGCCGCCGCCGTTGGAGAAAGCCCGAGCTTGATAGTACTCGGCTTGGGTCATGTACAGGGGGCATTGAAAACGGTCGGTGATGGTTTTGGCTTGTCCGATGTGGTCCGGGTGCATATGGGTGCAAATGACCCCAACGACGGGTTTTCCACCCAGTTCATTGGTAAATACGTCATCCCAGACTGCCTCGGTATCTTTATTCGCAAGGCCCGTATCCACCACCCACCAGCCTTGGTGGTCCTCCAAAAGATACAAATTAATGTACGCCAATGAGCCGCTCATGGGCATGGCCAGCCAGTGGACCCCAGGGGCGACTTGCTGCAGTTTGCCGCGCTCGGGTCGCTGGTCGAAGGGGTAGGAAATCTCGTCGAAGGATGTTGGTGCTGTAATACTCATCAACAAAGTATAGCTCTTCGGTGCTGCCGCCGCCGCTTGCTTTTTGCTCTGGCACTGGTTCTAGCCGAGATGCGCGACCTGTTTGATGTGCTAGATTCGAGCCCAGAGATGGAGAGGGCGACGTCAGTAGGGGGATACATGGACAGCGTTTTAACGAATATCACTGTGGTGGAGCTTAGTCAGAGTCCGGCAGCCGGCTTGGCCGCCATGGTCATGGCGGACTTTGGTGCGGAAGTGGTTTGGTTTGAATACGCCACCGATACGGTTCAAGGGCGTGACGACTACCGAGTATGGCACCGAGGCAAGACTCGGGTGCCGGTAGAGTTGGATGGCGATGCCGCTGGGTCTCAAGCCGATATCCTTCGTCACCACATAGTGGCAAGCGCCGATGTGTTTCTGACCGATTTGAGTTCGCAGTCCCTGCAAGAATTGGGTTTGGATTGGGCGACGCTAAGACAATCTCGTCCAGACTTGATTCATGCCGAGGTCAGCGCCTTCGGCGATGACAACCCATACTCTGGGCTTGCCGCCCATGGCGCACAGGGCATGCCCGACGAGAGTCTGGTGGCAGCGGCCATTGGCCGCATGATGATTTTTGAGGGTTTGGCCCAGCGACAAGGCCCGGCCTACCCGGGAGTGCGGGTTGGAACTCACGGTGCGGCTCAAGCCACCCTGGCCGGGGTATTGGCCCAATTGGTCGCTCGGACCAAGGGTCGGCTAGGTCAGCGCCAGCAAGCCACCATCCTTCAAGCGCTGATCGCCTACGATTTGGTGGGTCTGGGCGCCAGTCAGCTTGAGACTTCGCCACTGCCTGAGATGAATCCCATGGAACTTATGCCCATGCTGAACTTTCAGCCTGTGCAGTGTGCGGACGGCCGCTGGTTGCAGCTGGGTAATTTGTTGCCGCACTTGCAGGTCAACTTTTTGCAGGCTGCCGGCCTTACCGACATTTTAGACGATCCGCGTTTTGCCGAGCAGCCACTAGAGGAAGCCGTAGCCGAGGAATTTCGTGAGCGGGTTTGTGCGCACATGGCGACCCGGTCCTTGGATGAGTGGATGACGGTATTCGTGGCCGATGGCGGGGTGGCCGCCCACCCCTATCAAAGTACTCAAGACGCCATGTGGGATGCGGACATTGTGGCGAATGGCCACAGTGACGACCGGCATGGCTTTCGCCAGTTGGGGGTGCTGGGACAGTTTTCGGCGACGCCGGGTCAGGTTGCAGCCCCGCCGAGAACCCAATCATTGCAGGATCTGGTGCTGCCCGAGAAGTTTACTGCCGCCGTCGATGCCCCAGCCGACAGCGAGCGTCCGCTGCCTTTGCAGGGCATCACCGTGGTAGAGGCGGCGGCCATCATCGCCTCGCCCCTGGGGGCGTCCATGCTGGCGGATTTGGGCGCCCGGGTGATCAAGCTTGAGCCGTTGGATGGCGATCCCTTTCGGGCCATGCTCTTTGGTCTGGCCGCAGAACGTTGCAACACCGACAAAGAGAGCCTGTCTGTGGATTTAAAACAAGCGGAAGGCCAGCAAATCGTTCAAGACCTGATCGCCGATGCGGATATTTTTATACACAACTACCGGCCCGGGGTGCCCGAGCGACTAGGTTTGGACTACGACACCCTGTCCAAGCGCAATCCTCGGTTAGTGCATTTGTCCGCTACCGGATACGGGACGCAAGGACCGGGTAAGATCCGACCCTCCACCCACCCGGTGCCCGGCGCGGCCTTGGGGGGTGTGCTGTATCAATTTGGGCGGCTGCCCATTGAGCCTTTGGATTACCCAACCTTGCGAGATGTGAGTCGTCGCTTGTTTCGAGCCAATGAACTCAACCCTGACCCTAATACCTCCTTCGTGGTAGCCAGTGCAGCGGTGATGGGGTTGCTAGCAGCCGCTCGTACCGGTAGAGGTCAGGTGATTAGCTTGGACATGTTCGGTGCCAATGCCTACGCCAATTTTGACGATTTCACCCAGCGGGAAGATGGCTCCGCCCGACCCGAGATTGATCCTGACTATCGCGGTACCGATGATTTTGAACGTCTCTATCCCTGTAAAGAAGGCTGGCTGTTTATAAGCGTGCCTCACCCACGAGATCAGCAAAGACTGATGGCAGAGATCGGCAGCTGGGAGCACCTTAGGAGTGAAACAGCTGAGTATTGGCAGAGCCGGCTGTTACCCATGGGACTAGGCTGCGTTCGCGCCGATGGCACGACCACAGGGCTGCGTATGCAGGAAGCGCCCTTTGCTGGCAGCGAATTGGTGGTGGGATTTGATCACCCTGTCCATGGCACAGGCCTGCGTCATGGCGCCATGTCTCACTGGCCCGATAGCCACCGAACGCTTCAGGGGGCTTGCCAAAAAGGCGACTGCACCGAAGCGCTGTTGGCAGAGTTGGGGAAAACGCCCGACGATATTCAAAGGCTGCTGAACAGTGGGGTCGTGGCTAGGGATTAGGCGCCTATTTACCGGCAGCCAGCCGATGGTGTCCAAGGGCCAAAGACGAGTTTTTGGCCAGTTAAAACCGTGAAATGGATCGATCCGGGTGCTGGAATCAGTCAATGTCTCGGCGTTACTATGTCAGTTCGTCAGACTTTACAGAGAGGCTCCCGTTGTAGGAGTCAAACAGATATGAGCGAAAAACAAACAACGCTTCAGCGACCTACAGATTTCTTTACCCAAGACGAAATCGCCTACTTGCGTGAGGTGAACCCTTGGCGCAGTGCGCTGGCCATCGCCCATTGCTGGGCGGTTATTATCGGCACTTGGATAGTGGTCTCTATCTTCCCCAATCCAATAACTATCACCTTGGGCATTATGATTATTGGTGCCCGCCAGTTGGGCTTATTCGTGCTCACCCACGACGGCGCTCATGGGGCGCTGTTTAAAAACCGTAAGGTCAACGATTGGGTATGCGAGTGGCTGCTGAACCGAGCGTTCACTGATGAAAAAATTGATACCTATCGCAAGTACCACATTGTCCATCACGCCAATACCCAGCAAGAAGACGACCCAGATCTGGCTCTATCAAAGCCTTTCCCAATCACGAAAAGTTCGTTCCGCCGCAAAGTGATTCGCGATCTCACCGGCCAGACCGGCTGGGATCAGTACGGGCGTATTGTGAAGTCGGCCTTCAAGGGCGATACCTTGGCAGAGAAATTACAGCGAGCTTGGCCGCGAATTGGCCCCAATGTGCTGATCAATCTGGCGTTTTTAGCGGCCTTTGCCGCTGCCGGGGTTTGGTACATGTACTTCGTGCTGTGGATCGTGCCGGCATTTACTTGGAACCGCTTTGTTGTGCGTCTGCGTAATATCGGTGAGCACGCGGTGGTGCCCGACAACGACGACCGCTTACGCAACACGCGAACAACAATGGCGAGTTGGTGGGAGCGTGCCCTGATCGCGCCCTATAACGTGCACTATCACTTGGAGCATCACTTGGTGGTGAACTGCCCCCATTACAAGCTGGCAGATGCCCATGAAATGCTGCTTGCCAAGGGCTTGCGCGACCAAATGGAAATTCAGCCCGGCTACAAAGCCGTGCTGAATTTGGCCCTGCGACCGGGCTAACCGCCTAGCGTTTCAGGCTGTTCAGATAGGTGATTAGGGTCAGGGTCTCTGCCGGGTCCATACGTCCTACCGGCGAATTACTGTAGGTTGAAAACATTACCTTGCCCTCGGGGTTCAGGACGAACTCGCTAGGCTGGATAAAGTCTCTGCGCTCATCCCACCAAGACCCCAAGGCATCTCCAATGTCCCGAGTAACCCCATAGGCCACGGGAAAGTTCAAAGGCTCTGCTACAGTTTGAGTGTCTTCTAGAGAATCCACTGTGCCAGCAATTACACTGACGCCTTGAGCTGAGAACGCTTCACGGCGCTCTTCGTAGCCGGCCAACAGCCGGCGGCAATAAGGTCACCAATGGCCGCGGTAAAACAAAACCACCGTATAGGCGGTTTCTAAATCAGCGGGCAGATTGATGGTCTCATCCGCTGTGGTTGTGAGAGTGATGTCCGGAAATTGATCCCCGGACGAAAGCATTGCCGTCATTTCTACCTCCGATTTTCTTTCTCTGAGTCCTAGTAGCCTGCTACTACGCCATTAATTGAACAGCGTGTCGAAATCTCGCGCTTCGTTACTGCCCCGGCAGCTTTTGATGCAGCGTGCCAAGACAGGTAACCCCTCGCTTATCTGTTCCATGGTCAGGTGTCCAAAGGCCAGCCGCAGGTAAGGCACGTGGGCGCGCTGGTAGTGAAAGCTCTGGCCGGGCAGGTAGTTCAGGCCCTGTTCCAGAGCCATGGGCCTAAGGGCCTTGGTGTCCACATCTTCGGGCAGCCGCACCCAGATAAACAGGCCGCCGACGGGTTCAGACCAAACACATATGTCGCCTAGCTCCGCTTCAAGCCCTTGTAGGGTCAGATCGCGCTTGGCCTTGAGTACCGGGTTCGTGGCCTTGGCGTGTTTTTGAATACCGTCCTGATAAAACTCGGCGGCAATGGCCGCGGCTAAATAGTTGCTGCCGGCGTCGTGACGCCGATCGAGAATTTTTTCCAGCATGGGTGGTCTGGCGTAGATGTAGCCCAGACGCAGGCCCGGCGCCAATATCTTTGACAGCGAACATAGGTAAATCTGGTTCGGATCATCGTCCAAGGCGTAAAATGCCGGCTCCAAGGGTCCGTCGTAGTGCACGTCTGCGTAGCAGTTGTCTTCCACAATGGGGACGCCATAGTGCTTGGCCATCTCGATGATCTGCAGACGGCGTTCCCGTGGCATCACGAATCCAGTGGGGTTTTGATAGGTGGAAATGGTGTAAATGAACTTAGGCAGCCGTTTCTCTTTGTTCAGCCGGTCCAGTTCGCGTTCAACCGCATCATGGCACATACCACCTTCATCTAGAGGGATACCCACCATGTCGTATTTTAGTGACCGGTAGGCGCTCAACGTGCCCGGGTAGCAGTACTCTTCGACCAGCACGGTATCGCCGTGATTTTCCTGCAGCGCCTCGGCGGTCAGCGTCACGCCCTGCATGGAACCGTTGGTTAGCAGCAGGTGCTCCGGGTTAATGGCAATGCCCTCGCGATCTTCTTCGCGCTGGGCCATGGCAGCCCGCATCCCCGCGTGGCCTAGATTGCCCGGGTATTGAGTAAGGGCTTCGGCCTGCTCCTCAATGACCTTGCTAGCGGCAGCCTGTAACGCCGCCACTGGAAATGTTTCCGGGTCTGATCGGCCGCTGCCGAAGTCGTATTTAATGTGTGTCACCTATGCCTCTCCCTAATGCGCTCTGTAGCGAGTGTCCTCGGACTCAACCATAGCTGATTCGCCCCCGATGAACATAGGTTCTAATGAGTTTGGATAGACCTCATAGCGACAGCCGCGCAGGTTCCGAGTCTTAGTGGCACAGCGAATATATGACTCAGACCGCCTGTCGTGGCGGCCAAAGTCATCTTCTAGGTTTAAACTCAACCCCCAGAGTGGTCGGCGAAGCTAGCCTTGGCCGGAGCAGGATTACGGACCAACTGTGCCGACGGGGTCTTACGCTCGTATTTTTCCGCTGGGGTATTGATGATCTCCAGCAGTTCACCTTGGGCTTGACCGGCCTTTACCCGTTCGTCGCTGACCTTGCCGTAAGCAGTCGAGCGCTGTTGCGGGTCTCGGTTCAGGCGCCGGATCAGATTAGCCATTTGGCGCGGATTGGTCTCCTGTCCGTGCTGGGTGCCTGCCGCCCGGCTAATGGATTCGTTCATCAGCGTGCCGCCCAAATCGTTGCAGCCGGCGTTCATGCAGGCTTTGACACCTTCATGGCCCATCTTCACCCAGCTGGTTTGGATGTTGGCTATCTGGCCGTGCAGGGCCAGACGCGCTACGGAATGCATCAAAATCGCTTCACGGAAGGTGGGCCCCTTACGGGCCTTACCTTTCAGGTACATGGGAGCTTCCATGTGTACGAAGGGTAGAGGAACAAATTCAGTAAAGCCGCCGGTGCGGGCTTGTAGCTCCCGCACTCGCATGATGTGTCTGGCCCAGTGTTCGAGCTTTTCCACGTGGCCATACATGATCGTGGCCGTGGTCTTAAAGCCGACGCTATGGGCTGCTTCCATGACATCCAGCCACTGCTGGGTATTGATCTTATCCGCGCAGATGATGTCTCGAACCTCATCGTCCAGAATTTCTGCCGCGGTGCCGGGCAAGGTGTTTAACCCAACATCTTTTAGTTGTTGCAGGTAATCACTCACCTCCAGCCCTAGGGTTGCCGCGCCTTGCCATACTTCAAGGGGCGAGAATGCATGTACATGCATATTGGGCTCGGCTGCCTTTACGGTTTTGACGATGTTGATATAGGTCTCGCCGGTGTATTCCGGGTGTATGCCACCCTGCATGCACACCTCGGTGGCACCGCGCTCCCAAGCTTCTTGGGTGCGGCGGGTGATCTCATCGTCTGACAAATCGTAGGGCCGGCCGCGCAAATTTTCAGACAGCTTGCCCTTAGAAAAGGCGCAGAATTGGCATTTGAAGTAGCAAATGTTGGTGTAGTTGATGTTGCGGTTGACCACAAAGCTGACGCTGTTGCCGTTAGTGGCCGACCGTAGGGCGTCGGCCCGCTGCACTACCGCGGTAAAGTCGTCGCCCCGACTTTGGAATAGCCGGATGATTTCGGCTTCTTCCAGCGCCTCGCCGGCACTGGCTTTGTCCATGATGGCGCTGATCTCTGGGCTGATTTGGCGCGGGGTATTAACGATAGCGTTCATCACATCCGACGGTGGCAATACGTCAACGTCTCCGGGGCACCAGTCGTCGATGCGCGGGAAGCCTTCGGCGTCCACCATTTCCAGCACCCGAATGTGCAGGTCCGGGTGAACCCAACGCTCGATGTCCGCCGCGTAATCGGGATAGACCGTAAGCCGTTCGGTAAGGAATTTGCCAGCCGAGGCGGTTTCACGTGACAGATCATCAAGGTGCGGCCAGGGCGCTTCTGGATTCACAAAATCTGGGGTTACCGGCGATACGCCGCCCCAGTCGTTGATGCCAGCGTGCACAATTTGTGGCAGCACGCCGGGGCTGAGGTTCGGCGGTGCCTGGACGCTCATGGTGGGACCGAAGATCAGCCGAGCCATGGCGATGGTCCACAGCAGTTCGTTCAGATCCGGCTCCGGCGCATTGACCATTTTGGTTTCGGGCTTAGCGCGAAAGTTTTGCACGATGATTTCTTGAACGTGGCCGTACTGCTCGTGAATGGCACGAATTGCCAGCAAGCTTTCGATTCGCTCCAATCGGGTCTCGCCAATGCCAATGAGAATACCCGTGGTGAAGGGTATGGCTGCGATACCGGCATTGGCCAAGGTTTGCAGGCGCACTGACGGAATTTTGTCCGGCGAGCCATAGTGGGGCATGCCTTTCTCGCACAGTCGTTCGGATGCGGACTCCAGCATGATGCCCATAGAAGGGGATACAGTTTTCAGCCGGGCCAGTTCTTCGGGCTCCAAGTTGCCCGGGTTCAGATGGGGCAGCAGTCCGGTCTCTTCAAAAACCGCCTTGGCCGCAGCAAACAAGTAGTCGGTGGTGGATTCATAACCCATTTCCGCCAGCGCCTCTCGGGCGGCCTTATAGCGCAGCTCGGGTTTTTCACCCAGGGTGAATAAGGCTTCCTTACATCCCATGGCTGCGCCGTTGCGAGCTACCTCCAGCACTTCTTCAATGCTCATGTAGGGCGCCATGACTTTGCGCGGTACTTGGGCAAAGGTGCAGTAGTGGCATACATCTCGGCACAGATGAGTCAGGGGTATAAAAACCTTGCGGGAGTAGGTCACCGTGTTGCGAAAGCCTTGATCTCGCAGCACCGATGCAACGTCGGCCAAGGCTCGGGTGTTGTCAAAGTCGGCTAAGACCAGTGCGTCAGCATCGCTTAATCGGCTGCCGTCCGTGAGGGATTGGAGGACTGAGTTCATGCTTGATCTCCTGGCAGTCGTTGCTGAGCAGACAGGCGACTGCCAATACCCGAGCGATTTAAATAGATGGCCGTTTGGCAACGAGGCTGTTGGTCCAGCAAGGTCTCAAGGTCGGCAGGGGTGTCGATGTCTAAGGCGAAGCAACTGCCGGGCACGATTCTAGGCGTTAGGCCATTGGCAAAGGCGGCATCGGCATGGGGTTTGAAACTCTTGCCATCGAAAATGAATTCAATGGCGTTGGGTGGGCTGCATATCATGCCGTTGGTGCCGATATTCTCCGCATCGGGAAGTAGGGTGACACTGCTGTTGGCAGCGATCAGGGCGTCTACTTCTTCCGTGGTGATGCCGGGTACGTCCGCGGGCACAATAAAAACGCCCCGCGCGTTGAAGTGTTCGAGCAAGTAATCTGTCGCTTGGGTTAGCGCATTCGCCAGATTTGCGTCGGGACTTTCTGCGAAGCGTTCGGTGGAAAAAGCTGAAGCCAAGACGTCGGCCTCTGCAGCGCGAGAGACAATGAGGATACCCGTGAGGTTTTTGGCCTTGGACAAACAGGTCAGCACATCTCGTGCCATGGCCAGCATCAGGGATCGACGTTCTTCCTCTGTTAAGACGTTGGCTAGTCGTTGTTTCGCGCGCTCAAACGTCTTTATGGGAACAATCGCCCACATAGGCTTCTCCTGCTTGTTTATCGGACGCCCTTGACCCCTATTCGCACTCCTTGGAATTGTGCGACTGAGTTGTCGAGACCGCTTAAGTGTCAGTTGGTGCTTTCGGCTGGTGAGCTAAAAGTGCAACCATTGGTAACGCTAACACGCCCTTAGCGACGGGGACAGGGAAGATTTTCCCCCCTAGAAGCCGAAAAGCCCGTCAGGTGCGGCCCTAAACTGGGTTCTCGAACGGTTTGACCGGCGACCCTAGGTCTCAGGGTTGGCCGTATCTTCGGTATCACCGGAGGGAGCAAATCGCTGGTGCAGGAACGCCAAACCCAGAAGGGACAGCCCCAGACCGAGGAATGAAGCGACGCGCATCAAGCCAACGAGATCGGCCATGTCGACGATAAAGATCTTGGCGATGACCAAGGCCAGCATTGCTAGTCCAATGGGGTACCAGTGCACCATGGAACGCCTCATTCCTGTGATGAGCAGCATGATCGCGCATATCAGCCACGTTGCTGAATAAGTAAAAAGCTCACCGTTGCTGAAACCGCCAAAGTGGTAGATGTCGAAACTTCCGGTCCACAAATGGCGAATCTCGATGTTGATAAAAACAAAGGCGCCAGCGCCAGCGACCAGTCGAGCCCAGCGCCGATAGCTTGGGGCGCCGAATTGATATACACCCCAAGCCACGGCAACAGGCACGGCGTAATAGAGTAGACCTTGATTAAAAATGGGTCTGGGGCTGACGTCCCCGTGAATCCAATGCAAGCCGAATAAGCTGGCGAGCAAAATAATCAGATAGTTGAAGCCAGCTAGTAACAGTGCGGCGTTGGAAAACCAGCGGTAGAGCCCGGCAATGTTTGTGCTTGCCCGGCTCCTAAGAAAGTACGAAATCCCGATCATGCCGAACAAAATTACGTTTAAGCCTGCTTCCAAAGCGGTGTACTCAGAACGAAAGATGTCGCCGTCGTATAACCAATACCGCAGTTCGACCCAAAGGGTGAGGGCGAGCAAATGCAGTGATGCCCCTTCCAGCCAAGCCGAAACCTTGCTCGTACTGACCGCTAAGTTGTGTCGCGGGTGCAGCATTTGCCAAGCGGCAAGACAACATGCGGTAGATCCCCCGTAAGCCCACAGGGACCAGTGCTCGGTCGTAGAGTAGCTCATGAGCCACGGATTCGCGGTGAGTCGCAGAATGACTAAGGTAGTGAGCACTTCAATAAGCCAAGTTACATCGACCTTGAAACGGCGCAAAATCCAAGCCAAGGAAACCAATTGCAGTGCCAGTGCCAGTGTTAGCGTGTGTGGTGAAAACTCGATGGCAGCTGCGCAGGCGATAGCCAAATGACCGGAGAAAAACAGCCAAATTACCAATGGGCGCCGGTCTGGGCTGTTGATCAAGATGCACGCTACGGAAACATAGGCAAAGCCAAAAAGAAAAGACCCCAATGCCCAAGCATCCGGGTTGGGTGCCGTGGTCAAGTACCCGGTAATTAGCGCAAGCACCGGTGTTAGAGATGCCAGAGCAGCCCACATCTGTTGGCTGCGGCGGTTGCTGTAGTTCCACAGACCCATCCCGAGGACGGCCACTGCCATGGCTGCTAAGTACTGAAAGTAAAGCGCCGAAAATTGGGTCTCCGCCGGCCTTAATGCCAGGCGCGTGTCGATGGAATGCAGGTGTATGGCAATCCAGGCGGCGAGGGTGCTTATCACCGCAAACCATGCAGCCAGCACCAAGCCCTCTCGCTTTCTCGCGAAAAACAAAGTGAAGGCCAATAACGGGAGCCACCGTAAGATGGCGAGCTGATAGCGAGACTCAAGGTAGATGCTCACCGCTGCAGCACCATTTAATAGGATAAAGACCAGCAAGAGGTCAAAGTCGTTGGATTGATTTGTCGGCGTAAAGACGCTTCTTAGGTAAGCCTTAACGGTGTCCGTGGGTGGTTTTAATGCTGTGTCGCGCCGGACGATCCAATCCAATCCCGGTACGGCTGCGAACAAATAAGCGATGCCAAGCAGATACCAACCCCGCACATAAATTTCCCGGTCTACACCGAAAGAAAGCAGCCACCAGCCAAGGGCGCCGATAACAGGTCCCCACCACAACCAGGGTCTTGAAACGTAGTTGAGCAGCAAAAGTGATGAAGCGGTAATCACAGCGCTGTAACCCAGAGCTGCCTCAATGTTATTGCTGCCAGTGGAGACCAAAACTGGCACCACGTAGGCGCCGATAATACCTAGTGCAGCAAGCAGTGGGCCGTGGCTTATCGCTAACCACATGGTGGTTAGGGCGACCACACACAAAATCGCAAATGCAGTATTCAGGCTGAAGAGGTCGTACAGATGCGCACCGGCTAGGGTGGCAGCGAACAGGGTGATGCTACCGCCAGCGGCTAAAGCTGCAAAAACACCGGACGGTTGAACCAAACGTCGGCGTAAAATCTCGGCACCAACCCAGAAACCTAAACCAGCGAGATAGCCTAGGACAATGCGCATGGCTGGGGTGATCAGTCCTTGCTCGATTGAATACACGACCAAAAACACGCCGGCCAAACTCAAGCTGATACCGCCTAACCAAGTCATCCAGTTGGCGGATAGTTGAGCTGTGGCCCTGCTGAGCGCCTCACCTATGGGCGACTGCGACTGCGGTTTCCCTAAAGAGCGGGCAGGTGAGGTGGCAGGCGTGTTTGTCGGTTCTGCTTGAATTGGATCGGGACTGGAGACCGGAACTGTCTGTGTAGCCGTTGAAGCTGGCATTTCGGATTGGGCGGACTCAGGGGTGTTTGGGGTTTCCCGAGGGTCAGGGGGTGGCTGGTTTCTTAGTAACTCAT
>ERZ1047472.2266-NODE-2266-length-13764-cov-6.597564_pt1 | contig 13764 bp, 15 predicted proteins | sample MGYA00383095_ERZ1047472 | MGnify/ENA primary metagenome ERZ1047472 (study PRJEB29581, sample SAMEA5548365) | metagenome | biome: marine; feature: coastal; material: water | depth 1 m | study: Short-term variability in the microbial, nano- and picoplankton...
GCCAAAGTCGGTGCAGGTAGCGTTGTGCTCGAAGACGTACCATCCAATGTTACTGTCGCTGGCGTACCTGCACGCATCGTTGGCGAGGTAGCAGAAGCCGCCGTGCCCGCCCACGTGATGACTTAGGCAACGCGCGGTCAGCCGCTAGCGAACTTAGTTTTCGCTCGCAAGATAATCGCCTGCATGGTTTCAACACTTTGCGCGCCGGGCAACAGATAACCGCCACCCATGACGTACCCGGGAACTCCGGACACCCCAAGCTCTATAGCCCTCTGCAACTGTTCGTCCACCTCAGCGTCTAGAGCTGCGCCCACTTCCCCCAGCCCTGCAAAAACTCCTTCCTGAGCTTCTGCATTCAAATCGAGGGGGGCGGCGATGTCTTTCAGCACCGACCTGTCTCCGATATCCAGACCAGCGCAGAAGTAGGCCTGAAATAGGTTTTCAACCAACTCATGTTGCTGCTGCCAGCCTAGATGTTGGTAGGCCCACTCGACTAATCGATGGGCGGCGCGGGTATTCGGCGTGCGCTGAATCAGGTCATACCGCAGGGCTATGCCCTCGGCTTCTGCCTCGGCCAATATGGTCACGGGCACCCGACCCTTATCGCCCCGAGGACCATAGCGGGCGCGCAACATCTCGCCTCGATCCACGCCCTCTGTCGGTAGATTGGGATAAAGCAAGTAAGGCCGCCATCGCAATCGGACATCAGCATCCATAGCATCCCCTGTTCCCGACAGTCTTAGTGCCGCATCCAAGCGCCGTTTGCCAATGAAGCACCATGGGCATATCGCATCCGAAAAAATCTCTATTTCCAACACCGGATAGCTCCTATGTATCGCGCCATCAACGCACCCGGGCACTGATGTTATGGCGTGTTAATCGGACAATTGCGGTGGAAACTTCTCACCGTGTTTGCCATTCTTTGGCACCTTAGTTCTGTTATCACCTACGAGCAAATCGCCATGTGGTTGACATCCAAAACGCTGCTGCTTTTCACAGGCGGGGTCTGCACGGTGCTAGGTTTCGTGGGACTGGCCATACCCCTGATGCCGGGGTTCGTTTTTTTTGCCATTGCTGTTATTTGCTGTTCCTCTGCATCACCCACACTGCACCGTAAGCTTACTGCAGTGCCAAAGATCGAGCAGTTCCTACAGAGCGTACAAGACAGCCGTCATATGCCTCTTGGGCAGCGCGTTACCAAGGGCGTGAAACAGGCCGCACGGCTGCTAAAGAGCGGACGTCATGAGTGAGACCACTGCCCCAGAGATCGCCGTGATGGGGGCCTTGGCCTACGACCAAATCGCTAAAACAGACAAAGTTTTTGGCCCGCAAGGCCCTGGTCTTAACTGCAAAGTTACCGCTCAACAAGAATTTTTCGGGGGTTGCGCCGGCAACATCGCTTACGGACTTGGCTTGCAGCAAGTACCTGCCATCGTCATTTCCAGCGCCGGGGGCGAGGACTTCAGGCGCTATGCACAGCATTTGAATTTAGACCTCAGCGGCATTCTGGTGGTGTCCGGGGCCCAATGCGCTCGAGCCAACATCATCACTGACCCGAATGGTCAGCAATTTACGGCCTTTGCGCCGGGACCCAGCATCGCGGCGGAAACCTGGCAAGTACATCTGAGCAACCAGCCATTAGAATCGGCACCCATATTCGTCTGTGCACCCTTCCCCGCCGAATTGATGAGGCTGGCCCTCGCCGAGTCGCGCCGGCGTAATCCTGACACTTTGAATATTTGGCTCCCCGGCCAGTACGCGGACAATTTAGACGCCAACGTACTGGAGCAAAGTGCCGAGCTCAGCGACGTCATCATTGGCAACAGCCACGAAATGTCCCATATTCGCGGCATGGCCCCCAAGTCCTTAGCCGGCAAGGTGGCCATTGAAACCAACGGTTCCCGCCCTGTTCGTGCCCTACTACCCGATGGCAGCCAGCGCACATTACCCGTGCCCGCTATGACGAATCACCTAGATCCCACTGGCTGTGGCGACGCCTTTGTGGCGGGTATCCTGCCGGAAATTCTAAAGTCTCTTAAGACTGCCGGCCGGCCCCGTTGGCATACCGAAATCAATAATGTAATCCGAGCAGGCATTCGACATGCTGCCAAGTGCCTAGTCCGGCAAGGCTCCCAAACCTACGAATTGAGCATGGAATCATGAGTGACAACGATTGGCTTGCGAGCGTGCCACGGCTAGAGCTTGGACACGGCCCGACGCCGCTGGAACCCCTGCACCGCTTAAGCCGTGAGTTGGGCGGCCCCATGATTTGGTTGAAACGCGATGACTGTACTGGACTTGCGACCGGCGGTAACAAAACACGAAAACTCGAATACCTGATGGCAGATGCTTTGGAGCAAGGAGCCGACTGCATCGTTACCTACGGGGCAGTGCAGTCAAACCACGCCCGACAAACCGCTGCTGCCTGCGCCAAACTCGGCTTACCCTGCCACCTGTTGCTTAGCCAGCGCGTGGATTGGCCTCATGAAAGCTATCAAACCCAGGGCAACGTGCTGCTGGATAAATTGCTAGGCGCCATCCTGCACACCAGCTCACTGGAGGACGCCGCTACTGCGCGCAAAAAGCTCCTTGAAAAGCTGCATGGGGAAGGACGCCGGGTTTATGAGATCCCCGCCGGAGGTTCTAGCCCTGTTGGCGCCCTAGGCTACACCCGATGCTTAGAAGAATTGATGGCTCAATGTGCCGATCAAGGGGTGGGCGGCAATCTCATCGTTCACGCTTCCGCCAGCGCCGGAACCCAAACGGGTCTGGTTTTTGGCAAGAGTGTGTTGGATTTAGATGCCAAGATCTTGGGCATCAATGTGTTCCATCCGGATCCTCAAACACTCAAGGACAGAGTGACCCAACTCGCCACCAAGATGGCTGAAAGCTGGCCACAGGCAGAGCTGAAGCAGGCCTTTGATGTTCAAGTGAACCACGCGTATTTCGGTGAAGGTTACGGTCAACCGACCCAAGGCTGCATAAGGGCCATCAACATGGCTGCCCAACTCGAGGGCCTGTTGTTTGATCCCGTGTATTCGGGTAAGGCCCTAGCCGCTCTGATTGACCAGATCAATCTGGGCAACCTCAATCACTTGGACGATGTGATTTTGATTCATACCGGTGGCGGCGCCAGTTTAGGCGCCTACATCGATGCCTTTTAGGCGTCACCCAATAGACCTTAGCCGACGAACATTCCACCGTTAGGGAACAGGGTTTGGCCGTTAAAGTAACTGGATTCAGCGCTGGCAAGAAACAACGCCGTGCTGGCTATCTCGTTGGCCTGCCCCATCCGCTGCATGGGCGTCATAGACATAACCGTTTCCATCCATTCCGGTGATTGACGGATATTGGCTGTCATCGGTGTTTCGATAAAACCCGGGCCGATGGCGTTCACGCGGATATTGGCGGTGCTGTACTCTGTTGCAACGGTCTGAGTCAACATGATGACCGCAGCTTTGGACACGCAATAGTCCGAAGCGCCGGGCAATGGGCGCCGACCAGCGATGGAGGCGATATTTACAATGGTGCCATGAGTTTCCTTGGCCAACATATGACCAATGGCCACTTTGTTGGTGAGCATGACGCCAGTTACATTTACGGCCATGACCTTTTCCCAGTCGGCCAATTCACGATTGTGAAATAGACGCTCTTCTGGGTCCGCCTCTACTTCGCTTACTTCACCGCTGATGTAACCGGAAGAGGAAACGCCTGCCGCTGCCAGCACCGTGTCCACTCGGCCGTAACGTTCCACCACGTCAGCAAAAAGCGCTTCTTGGCTGGCCTGAGAGGTTACATCTACTTGAACAAATTCAATGCTCGCTCCACTGGCCGACATTTCGGCGGCGGCATTGGCTCCACGTTCGGCATTGATGTCCGCCACCACGACCTGCGCCCCTTCTGCTGCGTAACGAAGTGCGCTGGCACGGCCTAGACCGCTGATACCACCGGTAATTACCGCAACTTTATCCGTTAATGCTCCCATAGCTTTCCCCTCTCGTTTTACTGCTGGTTTGCTGCTGTTTGGTTGTTACTTGTCGCACATGATCCCTGCTTTTGCCTAAGCTTGGAGCTACCGCTAAACGCCGGCTCCTCCCTCTAGGGCTGTTGCCAAGCCGGGATAGCGAGGCTGATCGATGTTGATCTGATTCACAATAGCCCCTCTCAAGTGTTCGGCCAAGCCGGGAGAATCCAAAGCCACACGACCATCCCGTAGCCCTTTCACCAATTGCCAGCGAAGTTCTTGTAACTGGGTTTCCTCACTCCTGCATAGCTTGCGCAACCGACCCACTTCGGCTTCGGCAGCGGCCCGGCCAAACACCATCTCGCGCTGAACAATTTCTAAGGAGTTGCTGGCCACACGCGCCAAAAACTGAGTTCTGCCTTGAGTATCTGCCATGACTTGCTCCCGCAAAAAAGTCACAACGCTGGTGAGCAATTCATCCGCGCGCGGCATATCGACTAAGCCCGCCCCCTCGTCGCCAGCAACTAACGACACAGGCCCGGGAATGAGCAGGTTCACGCAATCCACTTGGCACTCAGACGAACGGCGACCGATGCCCGGGCGCTCGACGCTTTGATCCGGGCCATTGCGGTAGTGCTCGGCCATGCCCAGACAACCCACGGCCCACCAAAACGAGCCGAAAACCTGCCAGAACTTCACAGCCTGCCGATCAATCGTTTGGCCTGTTACCGATTCATAACCGGCGAAGAAGTCCTCGGCTTGGCCAAAGCCACCCACAGGTAAATGGGCTCGACCGAAACGCCAGGAATGGCACAGCATCCAGCCCAAATCCCGCATCGGATCCCCAATGTGTGCAACTTCCCAATCCAGAACAGCAACCATGCCCGATGGATCTACCATCACGTTGCCATTGCGATAATCGTTGTGCACGAGGCTGGGAGTGTAGTTTTGGGGCAAATGATCCAGCAGCCAGCGAGCGGTAAAATCGATCATCGGCTGGGGTGTCTCAAAGGCCTGATAACGCTCCCAAGTCTGGCGTACATAGTCCTCGGGACTCAGGTGTTGAAGATGCTGGTCCAAACCGCTGGCTTGCAGGTCGATACTGTGAATGCGCGCCAAGGTCTCCCCGAACATGTGGGCCAGTTGGGGGCGAACCTGATCCAACGCCGGGTCTTTGACAATGCGTGCGCCCAGGGCCTCCCCCTCTAGCCATTCCATAATGAAACCGGCGCCAAGCCCCTCTTCAGGCCGCAAGACGTGGAACACCTGAGGCTCCGGTACGCCATGCTCTCGAGCAACTTGCATCAACTTGGCTTCCACGGCTAGGCCGGGATGCTGGGCGGTAATTTCCCCCTCTTCACCACCGGCAGCCCGGCGCATGGCGAGCAATCGCTGACCGCCAGAACCGCTAATGACGATTCGGTAAGTTTCTTGACTGGCACCACCGGATAGACGCTCTAGCTGAACCAGTGCTTGGCAATCCTCAATTACCTTGGGCAGTAGTTGCCCCAATGCCTCGGTCAGCTCGCTATGAGACAGGCTCAAGATTAGTCCTCCCTCACACCCTTGGGCGCTCTTTGCCCCATAAAGCCAAAGAGGTACCCGGCCACTCGGCGCATTTGGATTTCTTCCGCGCCTTCCGTAATACGGTATCGGCGGTGATGACGATAAATGTGCTCAAAGGGCTTATGCCGGCTGTATCCCAATCCACCATGCACCTGCATGGCGCGGTCTGCGGCTTCGCAGCAAAGTCGATTGGCCCAGTAATTACACATGGACACTTTGTCCGACACTGAGAAGGCCCCGTAGGTATCCATTTGCCACGCGGTTTTGTGAATCAGCGCGCGCAACATCTCGCATTGGGTCTGCAACTCAACTAAGGGGAATTGAATGCCTTGGTTGGTGGAAAGCGGTTTGCCGAATGGCGCGCGATGCTTGGCGTATTCGATGGACTCATTCAAACAAAACTGCGCGGCGCCCAAGGATGATGCTGCTTGGCGAATTCGGTTTTCGTTAAAAAAGTGCTGTACGACCCCTAGCCCGCGGCCTTCACCACCAAAAATCGACTCGTGAGGCACCCGCACGTCTTTCATGGTTACCGTGCCGTGGTCTGTGGGCATATTGAATGTCCACAACATTTCTTCCACCTTGAACCCCTCGCTGTTTGTTGGGGTCAAGAAAGCCGTAATGCCGTCGCCATCGCCAGCCTTGCCACTGGTGCGGGCAAAAATAAGATCGTGCTTCGCTTTGTGAATGCCCGTGTTCCAAGTTTTAGAGCCGTTGATGATCCACTCATCGCCGTCCCGAACCGCCGTAGTTTCCATATGCGTTGCATCAGAACCGTGGTCCGGCTCAGTGATACCAAAGGCAAAACCTGCACGACCCTCGGCCAAATCGTCGATCCAAGCCGCCTTCTGCTCGTCGGTACCGTACTCGATCATCAGCAACAAGCCCACATTGTTGCCCACGATGGAGTGCTCGTTCTGCAAATCGTTATGCAAGCCAAGGCCCATAGCGGCGAAATGCTCACGAATGATGGCCATACCCAAGTTGGTGCCTTCTTGGCCGCCATATTCCTTAGGTAGGGGATAACGGTAATGGCCAGCATCGTCTGCTAATCGCTTCGCCTTAGACAGCAGCGCCTCCCACTCCTCGTTAGGCAAGCCCCCGCGCTCCCAATCTGTGCGAGCATCCTCTCGGCGATGATCAAAGAAGCGGATGTTGTCATCGGCATTCTCTAGCGGTTTGATGGTGTTCTCGATAAACGCATCGAGTTCATCCAAATAGTTTTGCAGATCTTGGGGAATATCGAAGTTCATGACGGCCTCCTTGATTGAATTTGAACCGCTTGTCCTCGCTATCGTAACGGGGCGCGGAAAGCATTGGGGGGCACGGACCAAGCATGGTTGGTTCTTCGAACAGTCACTGCACCCCTCCAAACGCAGGTCCCAAACGTTACGTTCTCGTATGCTCTGGCGCAACTGGGAAAACCTAACCAACGGCCAGCGCTGGTTTGGTCCCCGGCGCTTGAGCGTCAACCGATCACCCTCATCAATCACTCAGAAGATACGCTCACCGCTCATCCCTGCTAGGCTTAGGGACCGTGACCTTGGCAAGGATAGAGGCCCAAGCTTGAGATACCTTTGGATCGGTTTTGGTTGGTTGTTCGTCGGTTTGGGTGTGATTGGCATCGCGCTACCCCTACTGCCGACCACACCCTTTTTGCTGCTGGCTGCCCTGTGCTTTAGTCGTGGATCCGAAAAAATCCACAGCTGGCTTTTAAATCACCCAACATTGGGGCCACCAATTCACGACTGGCAAACTAACCGCGCGATTTCACGCCGCAGTAAGGTAGTGGCGAGCCTCTCCATGATGGCTTTACTCATCATTACCCCCTTAGTCGGGGCGCCACTGTGGGCAGCGGCGCTACAAGGGGCGGTTTTGTGCGTTGTTGCGACGTTCCTCTGGACTCGACGAGAGCCCTAGTCGAGGCCCTAACCCCGCCTTAGTCTAACCACGGGAATCTCTCGGTCAGTTTTGGCCTGATACTCATTATAGGGAGGCCATATTTCGGCCATTACCTGCCAGATGCGAGCACGGTCATCGCCTTCTACAAGTTCTGCCGTAGCAGAAAACTTATCCGCAGCCACCTGAACTTGCACTGCGTTGGAAGCCTCAATGTTTGTGTACCAGGCTGGGTGGTCAGGGTATCCGCCCTTGGAAGCAACAATGATGTGATCATCACCATCCTTGCCGTAGATCAGCGGCAGCATTCTCGGCGCACCGCTACTTCGACCCGTGGTCGTGAGGAGTAAGGTGGGTACGCCTCGCCAGATATGTCCGTCTTCGCCGTTGGTTTCTAGATACCGGTTCATGTGATCAACCGCCCAATCTGGCAGCGTTGTTCCTTCACTCATCTATCTCTCCTATTGATGATTTTGTTGAGTTTCTCTGTTTTCAAAGTCCGTCTGAAACAGGCTGCGCGAGCGCAGCAGCGCAATCATGGGAACCGAAAAAATTAATCCTGCGATGATGCCTGCAGAGATACCGCCGCCCCGTACATTAACCAGGTTCCAAACCACCATGGCGATCACGATTTGAATGGCATATACCCCGGCCCAGGGCCACATCCACGCTTTCATATGTCGAAAGCCATAGGCGCCGAAACCGTAGATCAACCAATGCAGTGGCTCGGTGGCTTTTGCCCACCAACCGGTTAGGGAATAGCCAAACCAAATCTCGTGATCCTCCGCTACCGGCTTCACAAACATGTCAAAGGGCATGTAAATGAATGTCATGTAGAGGCAAAAATAAAAGATAAGACTCATCCACAAAGGACGACGCCGATAATCCTCCACAATGGCACTTTTCAAACCGACCATACTCGGCATTTGATCTCTCCCGCCCCGTTGTACTTCGCACCTAGCCTACTTGATTTGGCAGCGGCTCTCCCGCAGCAAAAGCACGAATGTTCGCCAGAGCACATTCGCCCATGGCAACCCGAGTTTGGGTGGTACCGCTTCCCATATGCGGCAGTAACACCACGTTTGCCAGCTCGACCAAGCCCTTGGCCAATTTAGGCTCGGCCTCGTAAACGTCCAAGCCTGCGCCGGCAATCACCCCGCTGCTTAACGCGCGAACCAGGTCAGATTCGTGCACCACATCACCCCGAGCCGTGTTGATTAGATGGGCCTCGGGCTTCATCAAGGCCAGGGTTTCACTGTTGATCAAATGACGCGTTTGCTCAGTTGCAGGACAGTGCAGGCTCACAAAATCCGACTGCTCCAGTAGCTCTTCTAAACCGCAATACCGGGCAGGCAGGCCATCGAGAACATGAGCGCTTTGTGGCCTCCGCCCAGAATACAGGACTTCCATTCCCAAGCCGAAATGGGCCTGACGGGCAAAGGCCAAACCAATACGGCCAAGACCGATTATGCCGAGGGACTTCCCGGAGACCTGAGTCGACAGCATATGAGTTGGATGCCAGCCAGCCCATTTTCCGGCACGGACTAAGCGCTCGCCTTCAGCGGTTCTGCGCGCTGTACTCAATAGTAAGGTCAGGGCAATTTCAGCAGTTGCGTCGGTTAGCACGCCCGGGGTGTTCGTGACTGCTATACCTCGGCGACTGGCCGTCGCCGTATCAATATGGTTAAAACCCACACCGAAATTGGCCAGTAGCTTAGTTTTCACCTGTGCGGCGCCAAGCAAGTCTGCGGTAATCGCGTCGGTGACCGTAGGGCAAACCACGTCTGCCCAGGCCAGCGCAGCACCCAGTTCCTCTTGGGTCATTCCGCGGTTTTCTTGGTTGATTCGCAAATCAAAGTGCTCGCCCAAGACCTGCTCCACGGACTCGGGCCAGCGTCGTGTTAGAGCCACTCGCAGTTTCACTTTATTCACAAACTCTCCCTAGGCAGTTTTTCGGCAGTCAAGATTCTTTTGCGGGCAATCTGAGCATAAACTGTTTCTGTTTCGAAATGAGGGGCATACGAGAGGACTATGAGCAAATCTTATCAACACTTCATCAATGGACAGGTTGTCCAAGGTACATCCGGACGTAGCAGCGAGATTTTCAATCCAAGCACTGGTGAGGTATCAGGATCGGTAACCCTTGCGACTACCGGAGAGCTGGACGACGCCGTTTCTGCAGCGAGGGCCGCGCTACCCGAGTGGTCGGCTATGAACCCCCAGCGCCGGGCAAGAGTGCTGTTCAACTTCAAAGCCCTAGTGGAGGCGAACGCCAACGAGCTGGCACAGATTCTCTCTGAGGAACACGGCAAAGTGCTGGCGGATTCCTTGGGGGACATTCAGCGAGGCCTCGACGTGATCGAGTTTGCCTGTGGTGTGCCGCACCTGCTCAAGGGCGAATACACCCCAGGGGCAGGACCCGGCATCGACGTTTACAGTATGCGTCAGCCCGTTGGCGTTGCCGCAGGCATCACACCATTCAACTTTCCCGCCATGATCCCTATGTGGATGTTTGGCGTAGCCATCGCAACAGGCTGCACCTTCATTTTGAAACCGTCGGAAAAGGATCCGGGGGTACCCATGCGTTTGGCAGAACTGATGATGGAAGCCGGCGCACCTGCCGGCGTTCTCAACGTGGTAAACGGCGACAAAGAGGCCGTCGACGCGATCATCAACCATCCAGATATTCGCGCTGTGAGCTTCGTTGGCTCATCGGATATCGCCCATTACGTCTACCAAGGTTGTGCTGCTCAGGGTAAGCGAGTCCAAGCCATGGGCGGGGCCAAAAATCACGGCATTATTTTGCCTGATGCGGACATGCAGCAAGCGGTACAAGACATTACCGGTGCCGCATATGGCTCGGCGGGCGAGCGATGCATGGCGCTCTCAACTGTGGTGGCTGTCGGCAACGAAACCGGTGACCGTTTCGTTGAGGCCATGACCAGCGAGCTGGGCAAGCTAAATGTGGGAATTTCAACGGATCCCGCAGCAGACTATGGCCCCGTGGTCACGGCAGCCCATAAGCAGCGGGTAGAGGACTACATTCAAATGGGTGTGGACGAAGGTGCAGAACTAGTTGTGGATGGCCGTAACTTTTCGCTTCAGGGCTATGAAGAAGGCTTCTATGTCGGACCGACTCTCTTTGATCGGGTTAAACCCACCATGCAAAGCTACCAGGAGGAAATCTTTGGGCCGGTGCTGCAGGTACTGCGAGAGGACTCCTTTGAAGGCGCGCTGGAGTTACCGTCCAAACATCAATATGGCAACGGCGTGGCGATCTTTACCCGCAGCGGCGGCGCGGCCCGGGAATTTGCTCAACGCGTAAACGTGGGCATGGTGGGTATCAACGTGCCCATTCCAGTGCCAGTGGCCTACCACAGTTTTGGCGGATGGAAGCGTTCGGCATTCGGCGACGCAAACCAGCACGGCATGGAAGGCGTACGCTTCTATACCCAAACCAAAACCGTAACCCAACGCTGGCCAGACGGTGAGACTCAGGGAGCTGCGTTTAACATCCCTGTAATGGAATAACCCTAATCACTTGCTAGGAAAGGCCATTCACCGGCACCAGTGCCCCGTGAATGGCTCTAGCACCTTCGCTGCCCAAGAAACAAATCACCTGCCCTAGGTCCACGGGATCAACCCAATTAGTTGGGTCCGCATCGGGCATGTCCTGGCGGTTTCGAGGCGTATCAATCACCGTAGGCAGCACTGCATTGACGTTGACGCCAGCAGCCTTCACTTCTTCGCTTAATGACTCGGTCAGACGCATCACCACTGATTTGGACGCTAGATAGGCGCCCATGTTGCCTGCTCCCTTTAACGCTCCCAAGGCTCCAACGTTTATGACACTGCCTCGGCCCTTGGTGATCAACCGCGGGATAGCGACCCCAAGCACCCGCCGCAAGGTCGTCACGTTTATAGTGAACATAGCATCCCACAAAGCGTCATCAGTCTCGTAGACCGTAGGCCCCATGGCGAATCCTCCAGCGATGTTGGCCAGCACGTCAAAATCACCAATTTGATCAAAGCAGGCTGCGACGGCGTCACTGTTCGTCAAATCAACTTGGAACAGCTTGCCGGTAAGTTCGTCTTGGGATGGCAGTACATCCAACAGGATCACTTCTGCTCCCTGCCCCTGAGCCACTCGAGCTACCCCTTGACCTAAGATGCCTGCACCGCCGGTAATTACGATCTTCTTGCCCGTTAAACTCATCGCTGTCCTCGCTCTTTGTTTCGAAGGGAGATACTACGTTGACCGCCGGCCAAACCCAATTGCCGCTGTATTTGATCCTCTGCAGTGGTGACGCTAGGATTTGAATCGACACAACTATTAAATTGGAACGAGGAACTTATCGTGGTCTATCGCGTCATCGCCGGTCTAATCGGAGCCATCATGACAGTTACAGCCATTTCATGGATTTTCGATCCCAGCGCCGCAGCAGCAAGCCTCGGTATGCCTTACTTAGATGGCCTCGCCCGCAGCACTCAGCTGGGCGATTTCACCGCGTTCTTCGTTTTTACAGCCGTCATGTGCTGGCTGGGTGCCATCACACAGCAAGGTCACTATCTACAGAGTGCCGGTCTGCTGCTTTTCCTTGCCGCAGTGTTTCGCACGCTTGCCTGGGCGATCTATGGCGCGGCATTTGCCACAGATTTCATTGTGTTCGAGGTGGTCTGCGCCGGACTGCTCAGCTTTAGCGCCTCGCGCATCGGTCGAGACGCAAACATCATTTAGTCGCGTTCGAAGGGTATCTCTACCACCAAGCCGTCTAAGTCCTCGGTTAGGCGCATCTGGCAGGCTAGACGGCTGCGCTGGGATGCGCCAATGGCATAACTTAGGAGTTCTTCTTCGTCCCGGTGCGCGGGCTGCACGCGCTCCTGCCACTGGGGGTCTACCCAAACATGGCAGGTGCAGCAAGTGCAGCCCCCCCCACATTGACCAATGATGCCAGGAACACCGTTATCTACGGCTACATCCATGACGTGGTCACCTACTGGGCCAGCGTGAATCTCTCGAGATCCATCGGGTTGAACAAAGGTGATGTTGATTGTGTTTTGAAATCGATTCATGGACCCATCATACCTGTGGTCGAATTCCCATGACCAGCCAGATAGAATTGGGATTTTCCGGGGAGGCACAACTTTGATTATCGGTCTTACAGGTGGCATCGCGTCGGGCAAGTCGACGGTTGCGAAAGCACTCAATTCTCTTGGCGCCTACGTCATCGACGCAGACAAACTCGGGCATTCGGCCTATGTGCGGGGTAGCGCCGCATTCGACCAGGTCGTAGCAACCTTTGGCGAGGACGTTGTGGCCGAAGATGGTGAGGTTGATCGGCGCGCCTTGGGCGGTAAAGTCTTTGGCAATGAGGCGGCACTCAAACAACTCACCGACATCGTCTGGCCGGCTATTCGCGCCATGGCACAGGAAGAAATCAATACCGCCCTTGCCGCCGACGGCGATCGACCTGTTGTGCTAGAAGCTGCGGTGTTAATCGAGGCCCAATGGCTAGACCTAGTTGACCAAGTCTGGGTCACTGTAGTGGAACCATCCGTTGCGATCGAGCGAGCCTGTGCTCGGGACAATCTAGAGCCAGCAGCAGTGCAGGCTAGGCTCGACGCCCAACTGACCAATGCTCAACGTCGCCAACACGCCCATCAAGTGATTGATAATTCAGCGGATGAAGCGCACTTAATGAACCAAGTCCATGCCCTTTGGGCATCCATGGCTTAGCCCACACACTTTTAATGATAAGGGAATCTTGAATGATCTTGGATTTACACGCTCACTCCATTAAATCGGACGACGGTCGCGCTAAAGTACAAAATTATTGTCAGTGGATCAGCGCCAAGAATATCCCTATCGACGGCTTTGTGCTCACCGAGCACCGCCAGTTCGATAATGAATCCGATTATTCGGAGCTGGGCCAAAAGTTTGGGCTAACAATTCTCAAAGGTGCAGAGGTAGAAACCGAATACGGCCACGTTTTGGTCTTTGGCGTCACGCCGGCCCTCCAAGAGGCTTTCGATTTCACCAATATCCACCTTGCTCTTGCCGACGTTGTCAGTGCCTGCAAGGCCCACAACGCAGTAGCAGTGCCCTGCCATCCCGGTCGAAAGCGCGTGGGTATGTCGGCTCACCTAGAGGAATTTGGCGTGCCGGAAGGCGTAGAAATTGTTGAAATCTATAACGGCGGTAGTCGAGACAATGAAGACCAAGTGTCCATCGACATGGCTGAGCAACTTGGCTATCGGGGCATTGGCGGCAGCGACGCTCACATCGTCAGTCACATCGGTCGCTGCGGCACTCGCTTCGAACAGGCCATCAGTAA
>ERZ1047472.2267-NODE-2267-length-13763-cov-6.975635_pt1 | contig 13763 bp, 15 predicted proteins | sample MGYA00383095_ERZ1047472 | MGnify/ENA primary metagenome ERZ1047472 (study PRJEB29581, sample SAMEA5548365) | metagenome | biome: marine; feature: coastal; material: water | depth 1 m | study: Short-term variability in the microbial, nano- and picoplankton...
AGATAAAGGATTGGATTATGTAATTGAATCTGGTGAAGCCGCTTTTTATGGTCCAAAATTAGATTTTATGGTCAAAGATGCCCTAGGCAGAAGTTGGCAACTCGGCACCATTCAAGTAGATTATAATTTACCGGAGCGTTTTGATTTAACATATAAAGGTGCTGACAATGAATCGCACCGACCTGTCATGATACACAGAGCGCCCTTTGGAAGTATGGAGCGTTTCGTCGCCATACTGCTTGAACACACCGGTGGAAACTTTCCGCTTTGGCTGATGCCACAGCAAGTTGTTATTCTTACCATCAGCGAAAAATATGAGAAATACGCCCAAAAAGTTTTAAATTTGTTAGAAAATAACGAAATTCGCGCCCTCATTGACGACAGGAGTGAAACCATGGGAAAAAAAATTCGGGATGCCGAAGTTAAAAAAATACCTTACATGATTGTGGTCGGGGAAAAAGAAGAAAAATCAGCTACAATTTCTGTGCGACAACACGGAGGAGACGACCTAGGAAGTCTCAGCATTGAAGCCTTTAAAGAAATAATTGAAGCTGAAATAGCTAAAACATTAAAACAATTTTAAGTTTAATTAAAAACACAACGCCATAGCAATACGTAGAAGAAGAAGCAGAGGCCCAATGCGGGTCATCCGACAAGACAAACATCGAATCAACAGAAAAATTACTGCTGAAGAGTTGCGTCTTGTAGGAGACAATGTAGAGATTGGAGTTTATAAGCTGTCACAAGCACTGGCCATTGCCAATGAACAGGATCTCGATTTGGTGGAAATTTCTCCAAAAGCGGTACCCCCTGTTTGTAAGGTTATGGATTACAAAAAGTTTCTTTACGAGCAAAAGAAACGTGAAAAAACATTAAAATCCAAGGCCGCCAAGGTCGTGGTAAAAGAAATACGTTTTGGTCCCAATACGGATGATCATGATTACAACTTCAAGAAAAAACACGCTGAAAAGTTTTTGAAAGAAGGAGCAAAATTAAAAGCATTTGTATTTTTTAAAGGGCGTTCTATAATTTTCAAAGAACAAGGTCAAATTTTATTGCTGCGTTTAGCACAAGATTTAGAAGAACTTGGAAAAGTAGAACAAATGCCAAAATTGGAAGGTAAACGAATGATTATGTTTATTGCACCAATCAAAAAATAGAATAATAGCGAATAACTAAATAAAAAGCAGAACATGCCAAAAATGAAAACAAAATCTAGTGCTAAAAAACGCTTTAAGCTAACTGGCTCTGGAAAAATCAAAAGAAAGCATGCGTTTAAAAGTCACATTCTAACGAAGAAGTCTAAAAAACGTAAGCTAGCCCTCACCCATAGTACTTTGGTACATGAGAGTGACGAGGCCAACATTAAACAACAATTACGCTTAAAGTAAGGGTAATTTAGGTAACATTAATTTTTAACCATGGAGTTTGGCCAATAAAAGATTCTGAAACAAGTCAGAACGCCAACTACAAAAAAAAGAAACATTATGCCAAGATCAGTAAATTCAGTGGCCAAAAGAGCCCGCAGAAAAAAAGTCCTAAAACAAGCCAAAGGCTATTTTGGGCGCCGCAAAAATGTATGGACCGTTGCAAAAAATGCTGTGGACAAAGCCATGCTTTATGCGTACAGAGACCGAAGAAACAAAAAAAGAACATTTCGAGCCCTTTGGATTGTGCGTATCAACGCCGGTGCCAGACAATACGGAATGTCTTATTCTCAATTTATGGGTAAACTAAAAGCTAACAATATCAACTTAAACCGTAAGGTTTTAGCTGATTTAGCAATGAACGACCCCAAAGCTTTTGAGGCCATCTTAAAAAAAGTGAAATAAGGCAACTGCCTGATTAACAAGCTATTATTTGCTACAAAAAAGCCCGTTCATTGAACGGGCTTTTTTGTATTGTAAACAACTCTAGGTCTTTTGCTTTTTCTTTTTTGCTGCTGGGAATAATACATTGTTGAGTATCAAGCGATAGCCCGGTGAGGTGGGATGCAATTCCAGTTCTGTTTTCGGATCCCCCACCCTATGGGTATAATCTTCAGGATCATGGCCTCCATAAAATGTAAAAAAACCTTTGCCTTTAACGCCGTGAATGTAACGCGCTTCGCCGTTGATTTTATTTTCTCCCAACACCATGACATTGGATTTTATTTGGGTTGGATTGTAGGCTGTTGTTTGCCCCATAAACCCCTTCACTAAGGCTGTATGATTTTGATTGAGCATAGTAGGTATAGGATCCCACTTAGCAGAATAATCCATCAAAGTAAAATAGTCCGATTCTTTAGGAATTCGACGCGTTGATGTCAAATCAATGGATGAAAATTCGTAAATATTGGGATCTCGTTCCAAAATAAATTCTTTGAATGCGAATGTTTTTGAAAAGTCAAGTTGGGCTTGGTAGTTTGGAGAGGTACCATCCGAATCAAACATGGGTTCGCATATGTCTAATGCTTGTGCCGACAAGGCAATATCAAAACTATCTGTGGCACTGCACATGGCAAACATAAATCCACCGCCTAAGACATAATCTTTTATTTTTTGAGCTACTGCTAATTTTTCTTGAGACACCTTGTCATAACCCAATTGCTGTGCCAAAGCTTCCGCCTCTTTTTGCTGTTCTATGTACCATGCAGCATTTCGATAAGCCCTGTAAAATTTACCGTATTGACCTGTAAAATCTTCATGGTGCAGATGCAACCAATCGTAAACCAATAAGGCATCGTTAAGAACTTCAGTGTCATATATAATATCGAAAGGGATTTCTGCATAAGTCAAAACCAAGGTGACAGCATCGTCCCAGGGCTGTTTTCCACTTGGTGAATAAACAGCGATTCGAGGCGCTTTTTCCAATACGACGGCCTCCATGTTTTGACTTGGACTGCTGATTTCTTGAAGGATTTCTGTAGCCTTGGCATCACTAATTAATTCATATGAAACACCTCTAATATGGCATTCTTTGGTAGTGTTCTCTGAATTGGGCAATAAAAAAGCACCCCCTCTGTAATTTAATAACCATTTGATGTTTTGGTTCTGACTCAAAACCCAATAGGCAATCCCATAAGACTTCAAATGATTGTCTTGAGACTCAGCATCCATGGGTATTAGGATATAACTTGCGAAACCTTTTAGGGAAATTGATAATAAAAAAATTATAAAAAAGAATTTATGACGCATTTTAATGGACATGACTCGTGCTGTTAGTAAGGGGTGTCATCACTTGGAGGACCAAAGGCATCATTGGGATCAACCTGCATGGACGAATCGTCTGAAAAAGTATCATCGTTGGCAGCTGCATTCATTTTTGAATGGTATTCGGCATCAAAGGGAGAATCAAAGTTGTCTAAATTATCAAATTTACCAAGGTGACCAATAAATTTTAAACGGATGCTATCAAGCCCACCATTTCTGTGTTTTGCAATTATAAATTCCGCTTGACCCTCACAAGGTGTGTGCTCTTCATCATCCCATTCGTCTATTTTATAGTACTCTGGCCTATAAATAAAAGATACAATATCAGCATCCTGTTCAATCGCTCCAGATTCACGTAAATCAGAAAGTAGCGGACGCTTGCTGCCCCCTCTCGTTTCAACGGCTCTAGAAAGCTGTGATAAGGCAATGACAGGAACACTGAGTTCTTTAGCAAGGGCTTTGAGGTTTCTGGAGATCATAGAAATTTCTTGCTCGCGATTCCCTGATTTCTGACTACCACCGGCAGTCATTAATTGCAAATAATCAACAACAATAAGTTTGATGCCATTTTGAGAGGCCAATCGCCTGGCTTTTGCTCGTAAATCAAAAATGGATAATGAGGGTGTGTCATCAATATAAAGCGGGGCTTTTTCAAGGGATTTTACTTTGACATTCAATTGTTCCCATTCGTGTTTTTCAAGTTTACCCGTTCTTAATTTATCCGAGCTCAAACCTGTTTCTGATGAAATTAAACGCGTAATCAACTGAACTGAAGACATTTCTAATGAAAAGAATGCAACAGGAATATTTTGATTTACCGCAATATTTCGTGCCATTGAAAGGGTTAGAGCTGTTTTACCCATCCCGGGTCTGGCAGCCACAATAATGAGATCACTTTCTTGCCAACCTGAGGTCAATTTATCTACTTTATCAAATCCAGATGGAATTCCGCTGAGCCCTTCTTTATTGGAAATTTCTTCAATTTTTTTCTTAGCTTGAAATACCAAATCTTGGGCAGTTTCCGTAGATTTCTTGATATTGCCTTGGGTAACATCATATAATTTTGATTCTGCTTTATCCAAAAGATCGAAGACGTCCTTGGTTTCATCAAACGAATCTTCAATAATTTCATTGGAAATTTTAATCAGGCTACGCTGAATAAACTTCTGTAATATAATACGAGCGTGAAACTCAATGTGGGCGGAAGAAGATACCTTTTGCGTGAGACCTATCAAATAAAAATCTCCTCCTACGATATCTAATTTTTGATTTTTTCTAAGTTGTGCTGATACCGTTAACAAATCTATTGGCTGGCTGGCTTCAAAAAGTTGTAGTATGGCCTCAAAAATAAACTGATGTCCTTCTTTGTAGAAGGAGTCAATACTTAATATATCAATAACCTCATCAACACCCTTTTTATCAATCATCATGGCCCCCAAAACAACCTCTTCTAAATCGACAGCTTGAGGTGGGATTTTTCCTTTTTCAAGACTAATAACGTTGGAGTGTGTTGACTTTATTGCTTTATATGGTTCTGGCTGTTTCATAAACACTAAAGTAAGTAAAATTGAATCTATTTTTGAAAATTAGGTCTTGAAAATACAAAACAAGCACTGTTAATAAGTCAGTGTGTATTGTTGACAAGACCAAAAAACTAAATACAAAGCATGGTCCTTATTGGGTTGTTCGAATGAAAGAAAAATTTAATCGTTGTAAACACCCATTTGAGCATACTTATCCATGCGCTGATCTACCAAAGCTTTTGGTGATAAGTTTTTTAATTCTTCATGACACTTCAAAATCGCATTTTGAGTGGCAGTAAATGTTTTTTCCGGGTTTTTGTGGGCACCTCCAAGGGGCTCCTTTATGATTTCATCTACCAATTTCATACGCTTCATGTCTTTTGCTGTCAACTTAAGCGCTTCAGCGGCTTGTTCTTTATATTCCCAGCTTCTCCACAAAATTGAAGAACACGATTCTGGGGAAATAACAGAATACCAAGTATTTTCAAGCATCAATACACGGTCTCCAACGCCAATTCCCAAGGCGCCACCAGAAGCACCTTCCCCTATAATAACAGTAATAATAGGAACTTTTAGACGGGTCATTTCCAAGATGTTTCTAGCGATGGCCTCCCCCTGCCCTCTTTCTTCGGCTTCAAGTCCTGGATAAGCTCCGGGAGTGTCGATGAGTGTGACCACAGGAATTCCAAATTTTTCAGCCGATTTCATCAAGCGAAGGGCTTTCCGATAGCCCTCTGGATTCGCCATACCAAAGTTTCGGTACTGTCGTGTTTTAGTGTTAAAACCTTTCTGTTGCCCAATGAACATAAAACTTTGATCTCCGATTTTACCCAAACCACCAACCATGGCTTTGTCATCTTTAAAATTTCGATCGCCATGAAGCTCTAAAAAGGAATCCTTGAAGATGGCATTAATGTAATCTAAAGTATAAGGCCTATTGGGATGACGAGAAAGCTGAACACGTTGCCAAGGGGTTAAATTTTTATAAATTTCTTTTTTGGTAATTTCAAGTTTTTTTTGGATTTGTTTACAAGTTTCGGAAACATCGACCTTACTTTCATCTCCAATAACTTGGCATTTTTGTAGTTGGTCCTCTAATTCTTTAATTGGTAATTCGAATTCTAAATATTCCATAAGGAAATCTTTGTCGTTTGTTTTGATTTACAAATATAGGAACTTTAAATTTTTTGGTTCATGTTAAAAGTTAAATTTTACCCATTTTGTACTTGACCAAAGCATTCATCAATACAGTACTTATTATCAGGGCTGCTCCTACATAAAAAATAGGGGGCATAACCTCAGTTTGAGGGAAGAATACAAGGGCTAAAAAAATACCATAAATGGGTTCAAGATTATAAGTTAAAACCACAGAATAGGGAGTGATATAACGCATCACATATACTGAAGCAATAAAGGCATAGGCTGTGCAAACAGATGCTAAAACCCCAAGAAAAAGCCAATCATCTATGGATAATTTAAAAAACGACGCATCAAAGCCGTCATTTGAAAAGGCGATATAAAGGGAGATAAAAAAAACGCCACTTAAGAATTCATAAAAAGAAATTGTTGAGGCATTGTGATGCGCCACAAATTTACCGTTGATCACCGCAAAAAGAGATGAAAAAAGCGCCGATGTAATTCCTAGACAAATTCCTAAGAGATATTTGATTTCAGTCTGCATGATCAAAAAAACTCCAACGATCACAAGCAGGCCAAATATAATTTCATAGGGGATTATTTTACGTTTAAAGAAAATGGGTTCTATAAAAGATGCAAAAAAAGCACCAGTGGAAAACATGGCCAAGGTTATAGAAATATTAGAAACTTTAATCGCAGCAAAAAACGTAATCCAATGCAAAGCAATGACAATACCAGCTAAAAAAAACTTCAAAATGGTTCTGAGGGGAACTATCAGTGAAATCTTTTTAATTTTAATAAATCCAAACATTAACACACTTGCGATAAGCATGCGGTACCAAACCAAGGGAATGGCCTCCAAGGAAATTAGCTCTCCTAAAATTGCGGTAAATCCTGCAATAAAAACAAGAAAATGTAGGTGAATTTGATTTTTAAATTTAACGCTTGGCATTGAACAAAAGATAGATTGCTAAAATACCAAAAATGAAATTCGGAAACCAAACAGCAATTAATGGAGAAAAGTCAGATTGTTCAGCCATTACACCAAATACCTTGTCGAAAAACACATAAATCATGGCGATGACAATTCCAAAAGCTAAATTTACACCCATACCACCACGTCTTTTTATTGAGGATACTGCGACGGCAATGATGGTTAAAATATAAACGGATACTGGTAAACTCCACTTTTTGTATTGCACCACTTTATACCTATTAATATTTGATGACCCCCTGGCTTCTTCACGTTTTATAAAATCAGATAATTCATTGATATTTAGGGTTTCGGCTACATATTTTGGAGGCGTCAAATCCAAAAGATCAAAACCTAATAAAGTATCTATACGCCGCTTAAAAATAAGGGAATCATTGTTTTTTCCTATGTACCTTAGGTAGTAATTTGATAAACGATAGACACTGTCTTTTTCAATGTAATTTATGGCTGTCGCATGAATTTTATATTCTAATTTATTTCCATTAAAATGTTCGAGGGTGAAATTATTGCCTCGCATAGATTTGGTGTCAAAATTACTAACATAAATATAATCGTTATCGTTTATTTGTTGGTGGATATATTGTGTTTTAACTGCTTTTTTATTATTTAGGTATTTATAGGTAAATTCATTAAAGCCTTTACTTGCTTTGGGCGCCCAGTACATTCCCAAAAACAGTGCTATAATTGCAATAACAGTACCCCCAATAAAATAGGGTCTTAGAAATCTGAAAAATGAAACCCCTGAACTCAAAAATGCAACGACTTCAGTATTATTGGCTAATTTTGAGGTGAACCAAATTACAGATAGAAATAAAAACAAAGGGAATAGCAGGTTAGCAAAATAAATGGTAAAGTCAAAGTAATAGGCAGCCACTTCTTCAAAAGGAACTTTATTTTCTAGTATACGATCTATTTTTTCAGCTAGATTAACAGTTATTCCAATAGGAATAAAAAGCAGTAACATTAAAAAAAATGTCAGCAAATAGCGTTTTAAGATGTACCAATCAAAAATTTTCATAATTTAAAGGCGCTTGTCCATCTGGGCAACCATCATTGTTTTCCAAGACAAAAAATCACCTGCTAAAATACGCTTTCTTGCCTCACGAACCAACCACATATAAAAGCCAAGGTTGTGAATTGTAGCAATTTGTTTACCCAACAATTCATTGACCGAAAATAGATGTCTCAAATAGGCTTTTGAATATTCTGTATCTACCCATGTAATTGCCATTTCGTCAATGGGTGAAAAATCGTCAGTCCATTTTTTATTTCTAATATTTATGGTACCATGCGCGGTAAACAACATACCGTTTCTGGCATTTCGCGTAGGCATAACGCAATCAAACATGTCAATTCCTAAAGCAATGTTTTCTAAAATATTTATTGGGGTCCCCACCCCCATCAAATAGCGGGGTTTATCTTCAGGTAAAATAGCACAAACCACATCTGTCATCGCATACATTTCTTCTGCGGGCTCCCCTACTGAAAGACCTCCAATGGCGTTACCAACGGCATTAGTATTGGCAATATGCTCCGCAGATTGTTGTCTTAAATCTTTGTAAACACTGCCCTGAACGATTGGAAAAAAAGCTTGTGAGAAACCATATTTAAAAGGTAGTTTTTCCAAGTGATTCACACATCGGTCCAACCAGCGATGGGTCATGTGCATCGAACGCTTAGCATAATTATAATCACATGGGTAAGGCGTACACTCATCAAATGCCATGATGATATCGGCTCCTATACTGCGTTGAATTTCCATGACATTTTCTGGTGTAAAAACATGGTAACTGCCATCAATATGACTTCTAAACTTAACACCTTCCTCTTTAATTTTTCGATTGGCTGATAAAGAATAGACCTGATAACCACCGGAATCTGTTAAAATATTTCGATCCCAATTCATAAACTTGTGTAAACCGCCCGCTTTTTCTAAAATTTCGATCTGAGGTCGTAAATACAAATGATAGGTATTCCCTAAAATGATGTCGGGGTTGATGTCATTTTTAAGTTCACGTTGATGCACGCCTTTCACAGTACCAACCGTGCCAACAGGCATGAAAATTGGCGTTTCTATAACCCCATGATCCGTGGCCAATGTGGCTGCACGTGCTTTAGAATTAGTGTCAGTTGTGATTAAATTAAACTTCAAATGAAATATAATATTTGACACAAAGTTAGCTTATTAAAATCAAATAATATACCATCAGACATAGGCAAACACAACTATGTTTAATTGTTAGTTAAAAATGATAAGTTAAACCTTAAAATATTTTGACGGTTAGAAATTAAATTTATTTTTGGTGATATTTTAAATTTAACTACATGTCCAGTACAGAACTCAACGCTTTAGTGACTCAAGTTAGGCGCGATATATTACGCATGGTACATAAAGTAAATTCTGGACACCCAGGCGGATCTCTAGGTTGTACTGAATTCCTTGTGGCCCTTTACTCAAAAGTAATGAACCACAAAACGGAGTTTGATATGAACGGCCGCAATGAAGATTTATTTTTCCTGTCAAATGGTCACATTTCACCAGTTATTTATAGTGTACTTGCGCGAAGCGGCTACTTTCCTGTAGAGGAATTGAATACCTTTCGCCTCTTAGATTCTCGCCTGCAAGGACACCCAACCACTCATGAAGGATTGCCTGGTATTCGGATTGCTTCTGGTTCTTTAGGGCAAGGAATGTCTGTGGCCATTGGAGCAGCACATTCAAAGAAGCTTAACAAAGATCAAAGCATTGTTTACAGCCTTCACGGCGATGGCGAATTACAAGAGGGGCAAAATTGGGAAGCCATCCTTTACGCTGCTGCAAAAAAAGTAGATAATTTAATTGCGACCATTGACCTCAACGGAAAACAAATTGATGGCCCTACAGACGATGTTTTATACATGGGAGATTTAAAAGCTAAATTTGAAGCCTTTGACTGGAGCGTGATTGAGATTGACGCTGGAAATGACATTGAAGCTATTTTGGAGGGTATGACTGCTGCTAAAGAAGCCAGTGGAAAAGGAAAACCCGTTTGTGTTCTTCTTAAAACAATGATGGGGAACGGAGTTGACTTTATGATGCACACACATGCTTGGCACGGAAAGGCCCCTAATGACGAACAACTCGCGATTGCCCTTGGCCAGAATCCTGAAACACTTGGAGATTATTAATATTCAAAACCATTACAATGAAAACATATACATATACAGATAAAAAAGATACTCGAAGTGGTTTTGGAGCAGGCTTGACTGAACTTGGAAGAAATAATCCCAATGTAGTGGCTTTGTGTGCAGATCTTGTTGGATCTCTAAAGATGAATCAGTTTATTGATGAAAACCCAGAGCGGTTCTTTCAAATTGGAATCGCGGAAGCGAACATGATGGGCATTGCTGCTGGACTAACCATTGGAGGTAAAATTCCTTTCACAGGAACTTTTGCAAATTTTTCAACCGGTCGCGTTTATGACCAAATAAGACAATCCATTGCCTACTCTGGAAAAAACGTAAAAATATGTGCCTCTCACGCTGGCTTAACATTGGGAGAAGACGGCGCTACCCATCAAATTTTAGAAGATATTGGTTTGATGAAAATGCTGCCTGGAATGGTGGTAATCAATCCATGTGATTATAATCAAACCAAAGCTGCAACAATAGCCATTGCAGATTATATAGGACCTGTATACTTACGGTTTGGGCGCCCCTCTGTTCCTGTTTTCACACCTGAAAATCAAGTGTTTGAAATAGGAAAAGCCATTCAATTGACCGAAGGGACTGATGTGACCATTGTGGCTACGGGCCATTTGGTTTGGGAGGCATTAGAAGCCTCAAAAGTATTGGAAGCCAAAGATATTTCGGCAGAAGTCATCAACATACACACCATTAAACCTTTGGATAAAACTGCAATTTTAAAATCGGTCGCAAAAACAGGCTGTGTGGTTACGGCAGAAGAACACAATTATCATGGTGGATTGGGTGAAAGTGTTGCGAGAGTCTTGGCCCTCAATACACCCGCTCCTCAAGAATTTGTTGCCACCGATGACACTTTTGGAGAATCTGGAACTCCTACGCAATTGATGAAAAAATACGGTATAGACAGCGCGACAATTGTTCAAAAAGTACAAAAAGTCATTGCCAGAAAATAGAAGCTTATCTTTAAAAATACAAAAAGCAGGCTTAGGCCTGCTTTTTTATTCTAAACCAATACTAGTTGTCAAGCGTTCCTGTATCATCAGGATCTAAGTAATTGGGAATTCCATTGCCATTGGTATCTTCAAGTGTGATGAGTGTGATTGAAAAGGTACCATCATCACCAGTATCCAAGGGAGTAAACAGTTGATCTGAACCCAAAGGCTCAAATGCTTGCATTTGAGTGCTCAACCCTTCAAGACTGGTATCCGTTAAATCAAGAGCGATGACTTCTCTAAAAGTACTAAACCCGTCCCCGTCATCATCAGTGTCTAAAAAATTACTAGCAAAATCAGCGTCGGTATCGTCGTTGTAAATGTCCATATCAGCATCCAAATCTTCCATATAGCTAGGAATATAATCATTATCATGATCCATGACTTTATACTGGTGTAATTCAAATTTAAAAATCAAACATGAATAGGACGGAATTCCAGACTGAGATATGTTGTAATATGACAATCCTGAAGGCAAGAACATGACACCAATACCATAGTTGTCAAAACGCACGGTCCCATCACTATTGGTCACATAAGCGTCTGATGTTTTAAATTGGGGTAAAACACGATTCCATCCAGTGATTACATTAGCCAAATCAAAATCTAATGGAGATATGGATGCATCAAAAGAAGTACTATTGGTTAAAAAGCCCTCATAATTGACCCGAACTTGATCTGTAAAATGTGGACTCTCGCCTTGCCCCTGTTCGATGGTTAAAATATAATAACTATAATCAACCCCCTCGGAAACGGTTTGTTTTTCTTCTACGGCATCGATCAATAATGTAGTGTCGGGAGGAAGTGTTTCACCTTCAAGGAGTTCTGTAATTTCAATGTCTGAAATTTGAGGATAAGAAGATAGAGCTTCTATAGCGCCAGAATTAAAATAATGGGTGTTTAAATAATTTTGTAGGGTATCCATGTCGCTCAACTGTTGCTCTGCACGATCCCTAGGCGGGATCGCTTCAACTTGCGTTTCTTCTTTCTCACAAGTGTAAACAACCGTGGAAAAAATGAATAACAGAAAGGCATAAAATTTAATTTTCATAATGATGTATTTGGAGCTGCAAGATACAATTTTATAGTATTTTTGTAGAAAACAATTACAGGCTTTTAATAAAAAATGAGAATCGATAAGTTTTTATGGTGTGTTCGCTATTTTAAAACGCGAAGTTTGGCGACAAATGCTTGTAAAAAAGGCAAGGTTAAAGTCAATGATCAAGTCGTGAAGCCGAGTCGGGAAGTTTATCCTACCGAAAAAATAACGGTTAGAATAAAGCAAGTGAACTACCAATTGACCATTCTAGAATTACCTAAAAGCAGAATGGGTGCTAAATTGGTTGATATTTACAGAATTGATACCACGCCGAAGTCTGAATTCGATGCCCAAGAGCTTTTAAAATATTCGAAAGATTATTACAGAGCTAAAGGGGAAGGGCGTCCTACTAAAAAAAGTAGAAGAGATATTGAAGATTATTTAGATTTTGATGACAATTAAACAACTACTGTAAAATGTCTTTTTTATATTTGAAAAAATTATCCTCATGGCCTTATCACAAAATTGCATTCTTAACAATGAAGAAATCAACCATAAAATTCGTAGGATTGCCTATCAAATTTACGAATCAAATGTGGATGAAAATGAAGTGATTCTAGCAGGCATTCAAAGCAATGGTTACATTCTTGCTGAAAAAATCAAAAAAAAAATAGAAGAGATTTCTGAAATCAAAGGAACTTTATGCTCGGTAAAAATAAATAAAAAAAACCCTTACAGTGTTGTTGAAACATCCTTGAGTCCAGAACAATACAACGAGAAGTCTTTGGTATTAATTGACGACGTTTTACATTCTGGCACCACGCTTATTTATGGCGTCAAACACTTCCTGGAAACCCCGTTGAAACAATTTAAAACTGCCGTTCTGGTGAACAGAAACCACAAAAAATACCCCGTTAAGGCAGACTTCAAAGGCATTTCATTGTCAACGTCACTCAATGAACATGTCGATGTGATCTTCAAAGATAACAACGCCAAAGTTGTGCTAATTTAGAGCACTGTTAATTTCTTGAACAATTTGATCAATTTGCATGGCGCTGACATCCACAGTGAATTCAGCTTGGCTGTAAAAAGCAGAACGTTCAAAAAGATGTTTAGCAATAAACTCTGAAAGTTTATCGTCGGGAATATTAGCAATCAAGGGGCGATTATATTTTTCAATAATCAAGCGCTCAGTCAAGGATTTTACTGAGGCTTTTAGGTACACAGTGGTGATGTTGGTATGGCTCAATAAATACGGAAGTGTGTCTCCATAGCAAGGTGTACCCCCACCCAAGGCCAAAACTAAGCTAGAATGAGCGTTACAAATTTCAAATACAGCCTTACTTTCAATTTCACGGAATTCAAGCGCACCTTTGGTTTCAAATAAATTAGAGATGGAAGACGCCTGTTGACTTTCAATATAACAATCAAGGTCTAAAAATGGACAGTTCAATAGCTTTGCCAGCGGTCTTCCAACAGATGATTTACCAGAACCCATATACCCTAGAAGAACAACAATCATACACAATTTTTAATTATTTAAACGCAGCCAAATAGTACAACAAAAAAACAAAAAAATATTGAAAGAAAAATATTGTATTATTAATTAAACACTTTATCTTTGCACCCGCTATTATATACATCACAACGACTTGGTAGCTCAGTTGGTAGAGCATCTCCCTTTTAAGGAGAGGGTCCTGG
>ERZ1047472.2274-NODE-2274-length-13748-cov-10.227562_pt1 | contig 13748 bp, 11 predicted proteins | sample MGYA00383095_ERZ1047472 | MGnify/ENA primary metagenome ERZ1047472 (study PRJEB29581, sample SAMEA5548365) | metagenome | biome: marine; feature: coastal; material: water | depth 1 m | study: Short-term variability in the microbial, nano- and picoplankton...
AAGCAAAAGCATCAACCCTGCTATAACTGCTAATTGGATAGCAAAAAGTATAGCTCCAAATACCAAGCCCTTCTTACCTGAAGAAAGTAGTGTTTTGAAACTAACTTTAAGACCTGTAGCAGCCATTGCCACAGCAAGCAAAAAGTTGCTACCTTGCTTTGTGAAAGTTAGCAATTGATCAGGTAACGGAAAGATAGATACAGCAATAGATATAAGTATAAAAGCGACCAGATAATAAGGTAGGCTTAATCTCTTGGAAGTAGATTGCTCGTTGGTATCTCGTGTGAAGTATGTGAATAGTAATAAGGCAGGAGTAAGCATGGCTACTCTGCATAGCTTTACGGTGACAGCCAGCTCACCTATAGTATCACTCATACTGAATCCAGCACCAGCCACATTTCCTACAGAATGTAAACTGGCTCCTAGTAATACGCTGTTTTGAACATTTGACAATAAGGTTGATGTAAGCATAGGTAGAAGAACCATACCAATAAGACCATAGAGATTGACAACTGCCATTGCAATGCCCATATCACTTCTATCTTTACTCACACTTGGTGCTAACGCTGCTATCGCTGTGGAGCCGCAAATTGCTGTACCAAATCCAACGAGCAGTCCAGCACTGCTCGGACAAGACATGAGTTTTGATAGCCACAAAGTCATATATAATACAACCGCCATAGTGACAACAACGATTAGGATGGTCTCCCAACCAAGTTGCAAAAAACTACCGTAGTCTATACCAAAAGCCATTAGGATAATAGCAATTTCTAAGAATCTACCGCTGGAAAACTTTATTCCTGAGTTAAATGAATCTGGCAATTTTAAAGCATTGCCTTTGACGATGCCTAAAATGAGTGAAATTAGAATCGCATTGAGACTAAACCAGGTATGCAGCAGCACTGCTGCTAGAGCAATAGCTACAGATATTAGAATGCCTCTAGAGTGAGCAGATACTGCAGATTTAGACAAATATCTTATTGTTTCAAAGTGCCTTTATATCCAAGTATTCCTCCTTCGAGATTGTATACATTGGTAAATCCGTTAGATACCATAAAGTTAGCAGCTCTGCCACTTCTTGCTCCACTTCTACAGTACATTACATACGTTTTTGTAGTATCTAATTCAGCTATTTTGGTCTCAAAATCAGCATCATTGATATTGATGAAATGAGCTGCTTCAGGTATATAACAAGCTGATATTTCAGTAGGTGTTCTCACGTCTATAAGAACTACGTTGTCTTCTTGCAGCTTCTTTTGCAAGTCTGCTTGTGGTAGGTTTTGAACACCTGAAGATTGAGCGTTACAGCCAATTATGGCCATCACAAAGACTAATATTGTCCCAAATACTTTCATGTTTACTATTTAAATTTGAGATGCAAAATTAATACTCTATTACTATATCAAGTGTAACTTATGTATCTCTGAAGGTATTGCGTAATCCGAGTCAATAAAGGTGAATACTTTCTTTAAGAGATAAAGAATACTGAGTACCTCTATACGATTAATTCTTTTAGCTTCTCAATTGCGTAGTCCACATCTTCTTTTGAGGTGAATTTGCTGAAGGAGAATCGAATTGCAGATCTGTTTTCTGGATGTTTTATTCCTTCAAGCACATGGCTAGAGCTTACAGCTCCGCTATTACAAGCAGATCCACCACTAGCATATACTCCACTCATGTCTAGTTGGAAGAGAAGAGTAGAAGCATTATCTGTAGGAGGCAATGAAACATTGAGTACAGTATACAGTCCACCTTCTTTGGATGTATCTCCATTGAAACATACTCCTGGAATCTTACGCTCGATTTCCGTTTTGAAATACTCTTTGATACGGTAAACAGTATCGATTTTCACATCTATATTTCGATTGGCTATTTCTAAGGCTTTTGCCAATCCAGCAATACCGGTAACATTTTCTGTTCCTGGTCTCATTTTACTCTCTTGACCACCACCTGTGATGAGTGGTTTGATATGTACTTTCTTATTTTTATACAAAAATCCACATCCCTTTGGTCCGTGAAATTTGTGAGCAGAACACGCTAAGAAATCTACATCCAGTTCCTGTAAATCTACTGTATAGTGGCCGACAGTTTGTACAGTGTCTGTATGGAAATAACACTTATTTGCTCTCGCAATTTTACTTATTGCTTTTATATCATTTAGAGTTCCAAGCTCATTGTTGGCGTGCATCAGACTGATTAATGCACCAGGGTACTCAGATGCTAGATTTTCTAGACCGGATAAGTCTGCTCTTCCATAGATATCTAAATCTACAAAATGGACTTCAGCTACACCTTTTGCATTTAACTCCTTTGCTGTATCCAATACTGCTTTGTGCTCTATTTCACTTGTGATGATGTGTTTTACATCCAAGTCATTTGTTGCACATCGAAGAGCCATATTATCAGCTTCTGTACCACTTCCAGTGAATACGATTTCTGAACCTTCACAGTTTAAGAGTTTTGCTATGCTCTTTCGAGCCAGTTCTACTTCGGCTCTAGCCTTTCTGCCTTGTGCGTGTATAGCAGAAGCATTTCCATAGACATCGTGCATAGTCTCAGTCATCTTTTCAATAACTTGCACATCCATTGGAGTGGTGGCTGCATTATCTAAATAAACCTGCATTAATAGATTGTATTGTTATCCAACAAAGAAACGTTTTTTTTATTATTAAAGGCAGTATTTGTAGCCTATCAATTTGTAGCATAACTGTGCCATCAAATATGCGGTGGTATCATCATCAGATGAAGGGTTGAGTTCTACAATATCAAAGCCCTTAACATCACACTTTTCAAATACTTTTCTGAGTAATCTAAGTGTAGGATGCCACAGCAGCCCTCCTGGCTCGGGAGTACCCACACTAGGACATATACTCGGGTCAAAACCATCGGTATCTACAGTGATATAAAGATTTTTAGGTAAGGTCTTGACAATCTCTTCTACCCAATGGTCATTATCCCAATTACTGTGAGCATACCAAGTATGTATCTTCGAAGATGACTTGATAAGTTCAGCTTCTTCTGAAGACTGAGCTCTTATGCCAAGTTGATAAATCGAAGGATTAAGTTCCAGTATTCTCGCCATCACGCTTGCGTGAGACCACTTATTCCCTTCGTATTCATCTCTAAGATCACTATGAGCATCTAGCTGTAAAATGGCTATATCGTCCCATTTTTCTTTGAAAGCTTTAAATACACCGTAAGTCACAGTGTGTTCAGCACCAAGACTTACTGTGAATTTATCATTCTGAAGATGTTTTTTAGTTTCTAAATAAGTAAGCTGCATAGCTTCCTCATTTCTCAATCCTTCATAACTTACTTCCCGAATTGCAGATATACCGCAGTGTTTGTAAATCTCTGTGTCAAGCTCCGGATCATAGAATTCTACAAAGTGAGAATTCTTCAGGATACAGTTTGGACCATTTGCAGAGCCTGTCTTATAACTAGAGCTGTATTCATATGGAAGCTGTTGAATAACACATTTGCTGGATTTGTATTTATACAACTCTGGTTCATTGATTCCTAAAAAATTGGAAGAAGGACTGAGAACTTTCATAACTTATTAAGTTGGAAAAATAAACTTGTTTTTTGAATTAATGGAAATAAAAAAAAGCGACACCAATTGGAGTCGCTTGTCAAATATTTTGACGTGTTTATTCCCTTACGCGTTCTACGTATTCACCTGTACGCGTATCAACTTTAATCTTTTCTCCTGTATCTACAAATAAGGGTACATTTACTTCTGCTCCTGTTTCTAGTGTGGCTGGTTTCAATGGATTGTTTGCTGTATCACCCTTTATACCAGGCTCTGAGTAAGTGATTTCTAATACTACGTGATTTGGAGCATCTGCCATTATAGGATTCCCATCATCGAAGTACACGTTTAATATCATTTCTTCTTTTATGAATTTCATCTGATCTCCCATCATGGTTTCTGAAATACCTACTTGTTCATAGGTCTCAGTGTTCATAAGCATTAGGTTATCTCCATCTTTGTAGAGGTACTGCATTTCTATCAGATCTACACGTACATCGTCAATAGTTTCACCGCTTCTAAATCGATTTTCCATAGACTTTCCGGTAATAGCATTTTTCATTTTCACTTGATAAAATGCTCCTCCCTTTCCAGGCATGGTGTGCTGGTAGTCTATTACTTGGCATAGTTGTCCGTTATAACGGAGAAACATACCTCTTGATAAGTCTTGTGTTGTTGCCATTGTATGCAAATATAGGATTACCCAGCTTTAATTACTTGTGCAAAAGCATGGTAGGTGATATCGAAGGTGTCTTGTGCAGCTTTGATCGCTCTATCAACTTTTTCAGCGTCCTTTATTTGAGTAAGATGGTCCAAGAAATCTTTCCAAAGCTTACCAATCATAGGACCGTAGCAGTTATAAAAATTAAACTCAGATACTTCTGATAGATTTTGGTTTTTTATCAATTGCTTCGCGATGATAGCTCCTCCTAGCGTACTTCCTTCGAAAACATAGAGTGTGCCCATGAATTGCTCATATGTATTTACAGGAAATTTGAATTCGCTTTTTACGTTGGTTTCTAATCCAAGTGCCCTTGCATCATCTTCTAATGCCTTGGTTTTTCTGCGTTGCTCTATATTTAGTTCTGCAGGCAAATCAAATGGCAGTGCCGACCACTGTTCTTCAAAGGCCTTATTTAGTCCTAAGTTGGTAAGAATAAGATTCTTGTACTCATCCAGGTTCAGTTCTCCGGACATTATACGTGAGCTGTAGCCGACATTTTCTACGTTTTTATGCTGTTCTGCTGTTTCAGATTTAATACGTTCTCTAATCATTTTAATTTAGACTAATTTAAAATAGCTACACAAACTAAATATTTATTTTTTTCAACACCAAGATTTATCTCTAGAAATTATCCTATCTTTGTACAGCATTTAGCCAAGGGAAGAAAGGTGAAACTCCTACACTGTACCCGCAGCTGTATTGTTCTGTTAATGAGGTGTATATCTTTAAACCACTGATCGCGTAGGCGATTGGGAAGGTTACCACTTCAGGAACTAAGTCAGAAGACCTGCTTTATGCAATTAGTACTCCAAAGCTTTCGGGAAGAAAAGCAATAAGAGCCAGAAAAGACGCTGTCTGTTATTTTATTTTTTCCGCTTGTTTTTAGAGTACAATAAGATACTTGAGATGAGAACTATTCTATTAGCAATTGTGCTTGGTACATACTGTTTGGCTTTTAGCCAATCGGAGGTGGATACTTCTATGCTCTATTTGCTCAGTCCATTGGAAATACATGCCAATCAATTTGATTTAAATAAAAGTCTGATTTCACAGCAACTTCTTAAGACAAATCCAAACCAAAATCTTGCTTCACTTCTCCAAAAACAAAGTGGTATATATGTAAGAAGTAGGGGGAGTGGAAGTCTAAGTACTCCTTCCTATAAAGGCTTGGGCAGCGAACGAATCCCTGTGAACATTAACGGTGTGAATATCCAGAGCTCAATGAATGGAACTCTAGATTTAAGTCTAATAAATGCATTTCATTTTTCAGATTTTACAGTAGAAACAGCTGATCGAAACATACTAGGACAGCAAAATATAGGTGAGTCCATTACATTAACCCAAACGAATAAAGGAAATCAAATTGAAGTAAATTCAGGTTTCAATTCTTTATTAACTAAATCTCTTGGAGCTAAATACTCACGTCAAAAAGAAAAAGTTCAATATGTACTATCAATATATGGAGAGCAGTCACCGAATTTAGTGACTCTAAATCATTATGGTGTGGATAGCACACAAGCAAATACGGATTATTTTAAATGGAGCGTGCTACAAACTTTAAAGATAAATGTAACCAAGGATATCCTATGGGAGAACAGTATTTTTCTGCAGAGTAGTGATCGAGCTGTACCCCGAACTTTTATAGACTTGGGATCGGATAGAATAGGAGATAAAAATGCATTATTGATAAATAAGCTCTCGAATTCCACTAGGCATCTATGGAAATGGAAAATTACAAATGCTGTAGGGCGTCAAGAAATTTCTTTTGATGATAGACAAGCAGATAGGTTGACGACAAGTAAAGTTTGGAATGTAAATACGAATATTGGTTTGGAAAGAAAGTTTAGTGAACATATGTCTTTCATATCCGGTCTTTCGAATGATTTGGCATTTTACCAAAGTGAGGCTATTCAAAAGGATGCCAATTGGAATAGATTTCGTTTTTGCAATCAACTGAAGTACAAGCAAGGGAAGTTAAAATACTTATTAGACTTTGGATTAGCTACTTATAATGCTCAAGTTTTTAGCAATGCTAAGTTCTCATTAGATTACTTAATTATTCCAAGTGTCAAATCTGGTCTTAGCCTTCAAAAGGTTTTCAGGTTGCCTACCCTAAACGAGTTGTACTGGTATGAGCCAGGAAGGGCGTTTGGTAATGACACCATTGGTCCAGAAAATGGCTGTAAGGCTGACTACAATTTAAGCTATAGCGAAGGTAATTTTCAGTTTAGTGTGAATCCCCATATAGGTTTTTACCAAAACTGGATAGAATGGAGGGGATTTCCAGTAATAAGACCACGAAATATAAAAAATGTAGCCGTAGGAGGAAATGAAGTAGATGCTTTATATAAATATACAATAGGTGAAAATAAAATCACAGCTCAGACCAGTTTACATTGGGTACGAGCAAGATATGTGAGTGAACCCTTCACTCTAGATGGAGAAAATCAGCTGATTTTCACTCCAGAATATACTGCAAGTTCCACACTAACTTACAGTGCTGTTAGTTGGTCGAGTTATATAAATCTGATGTACGCAGGGACGAATTATGTAACAAGCGATAACAGTGGATATCTAGACCCTTATTGGATTACAGAAATTGGAGGATTCTATGAAACACATAAATGGAGATTCAGTGCCTCCGTTAGTAATCTTTTTAATCAAGCATATTTTTCTCAACCAAATACACCGGTCCCAGGACGTGTGTTCCATATTAACTTAAACTGTAAAATACCAAACAAATAATGAAACATTCCATATTAACCTTTTCATTCTTAACCTATTTCATTTTGGCCTTTGGCCAATTCAATCACGAGAGGGTGTATTCCACTTTTGATAATTTGGAATTGCCTAAATCAGATACTTTTAACAATGGAGCTGATGGTAGCGGAGGATTCACGCATTACGGTCGTTTTTTTAATAATAGTTATGATGACACTTGGGGCTCATGGAGTGGATGGTCTCTCAGCAATATGAAAGATGACACCACAGCTGGATTTGGCAACCAATTTAGTGCGGTTACTGGTCACGGACTTAGTCATACACCAAATTATATGGTTTCGACTGGTGACGGAGCATATATTTCTTTTAATAAACCTACCAATGTGACGGGTGCTTACATTACCAATTCTACGTATGCCGCATTAGATATGAAAAATGGAAGTGGATTTAGCAAAAAAATTGGTGGTGAAAGTGGGGATGAGGAGGATTTTCTGAAGTTGAATATTACTTCATATTTGGGTGGTTTAGAGGTGTCAAAAACGGACTTTTATTTGGCAGATTATAGATTTGATAATAACGACAAAGACTACATTATAGAGGATTGGACGTACGTGCACCTCACTGAAGAGGGTGAGGGGAAAATAGTAGATAGTATAACTTTCTTCTACGAAGGTAGCGATACAGGTCAGTTTGGGCTAAATACGCCAAAGTATTTCTGTATGGATGACTTTAATTCGGAGAATGAAGCCTACTTCTCTACGCAATTTTCTAAACAAATAATTCAAGATGATACTTTTTATCATGGTGCTGACGAGGCAGGAGGGTTTCTAAGTCAGTTCTTATTTTTTCCAAATAGCTACAATACAAAATGGGAAAATTGGAGTGGCTGGAGTATCAGTTCTAAGTTAGATGATTCTACAGAGGGTTTTGATAATCAATTCAGTTGTATAAATGATAAAAGAAGTACTTTCTTTGTTTCAGGGGGACAAAAAAATGAGGTTAGAGGTCCTTATTTACGAGGAGACAACAACTTACTTTACAAAAAATTAAATGTACTATTACCCAACATTGAGCTCCACATCACTAATAGTACTTATGCAGCGTTAGATATGAGAAATGGTAGTGGGTTTAGTAAGAAATTTGGTGGAGAATCAGGCGATGATCCCGATTTCTTTAGATTGGTAATTTCTTATGTGAATTTGTCTGATAGCGTATTGGCCACAGACACCATATATCTAGCAGATTTTAGATTTGATGACAATAGCCAAGATTATATTTTAGACGATTGGATCAGGGTCAAAGGATATGATGATATTTCTGGAGAGTTTCATAAAATTAAATTCGATTTAGAAAGTTCTGATGTGGGAATGTTTGGTATGAATACGCCTGCTTATTTTTGTTTAGACTACAACTTTCGCATTTCTAATAGTGCCAGAGATATGAAAGTGGATGAGGATTACTTATTGTATCCAAATCCGACTAAAAATAGTCTAACAATATCATATACACATCAAGTCAATAGACTTAGAATACTCAATGTGATTGGTTCAGAAGTAATGCTTTTAACAGAGGTATTACCTTCAGAAAGAATAAACGTTCAAAATCTCATTCCAGGCATTTACTTCGTAGAGCTTTATTCTGATCAGGGAAAAGCAATCAAAAAATTCATCAAGGAATGAGACATGTAGTCATCTTACTTTTATTGTTTGCATCAGCAACCAATGCTCAGTTTGACCCAGCAGGAGGTGAACTAGGAAGTAAGTCCGTTCATAAAAACAGCGAGTCAATTTACAAGTGGGCATCTTCTGCCACTGTTACTCGTGGACCTATGCAAATAGATAGCCCTTTGCTAGGGATGGCATCTGTGGGAGAGGATATCAATGCTGTAGGTCCTATGGATGGAATGATTGTCAGTCTTGGGGATGGTGGAATAGCTGAGATTGTTTTTGACGAACCTATATTAAATGGTGAAGGATACGACTTTGCGATTTTTGAAAACGGATTTAAAGTTGGCTTGTCGTATTACTTAGAACTCGCACATGTAGAAGTTAGTTTAGACGGAATCAATTATACTCGATTTCCGAGTGAGACTGTCATAGACACCTCTTTTCAAATCAATAATTTCAGCTATTTAAACCCTGAAGAAATTTATAACCTTGCAGGGAAACATCAAGCACCTTACGGCACCTTATTTGATTTAGAAGAGATAGGCCTTTCTGAAATAAAATATATACGAATAATAGACGTAATAGGTAATATCGATAGTTTAGGTTCTAGAGATAGTAAGGGCAGATTAATCAATGATCCTTGGCCAAGTCCGTTTGAAAGTTCTGGGTTCGATTTGGATGCAGTTGCAGCTGTGAATGGTCAGCTTCTCGCTACGGAAGATCTTGCCCAGCAGAGCATAAACGTTTATCCAAGCCTAGCAAGCCCTTTCCAAGACATTAAAGTAGATGCTCCAGCAGGTGCTGAGATACAAATAGTTAATATGCATGGTGCTGTGCTGTTTGTTGCATCTGACAATATCTTTACAGTAGATAATGCTGGTATATATATAGTCCGAGTGGTTTCTGATGGACAAATGTGGCATAAAAAATTCATTGTAAATTAGAGTAAATATGAGTCTTAGATATGTCGCATTTTGGATTAGTTCACTTTTCGTTCTTGCTATGGTTTCTTCGTGTACTGATGATAGTCCAGAACCAGATAAAGCGGTAAACAAGTCTTCTGATAATTTAGTCTTAATTTCAAACCAAGGGAACTTCGGGTGGGGAGAAGGAACATTGAGTTTGTATGATGCTTCAAATCAAACAATTGAGAATGAGGTTTATCAAAAAACCAATGATGAATCCTTAGGAAATGTGTTTCAATCAATTACTAAAATAGGCTCAGAGTACTATATGGTCATTAATAATTCAGGGAAAATAGTAGTGACAGATAGTCTTTTCAAAAAGAAAACTGAAATTACAGGATTTACTTCACCTAGACGATGTTATCAGGTAGGAAATAGTAAGGCATATGTGACGGATTTATACTCACATGCGATTACGGTAATCAATACCACTGCGAATGAAATAACTGGGGATATTAGAATAGGAGGGGCCACAGAATATGGAGTGGTATTTGAAGATAAATTCTGGTGTGTGTCTGAAGATACAGATTCTCTGTATGCCATAGATATATCAACTAATCGCATTTCGTTTAGCACTTACGTAGGGGCTAATCCAATAGGAATTGAGATTACTAATGATGAAGATTTGATCATTTTATGTGCTGGGGACAGTGAGAAAGCAAAACGACCGAGTGTAGTCGTTTACTCGATAAAGCTGGGGCCAATTTTTACGCTTCGGATGGACTTAGATAGTGATGCGGAACCTTCAAATCTCGCATATTCCCCGAAGGACAATCACATACTTTTTTGTGATAGAGGTAAATTGTATCAGGTAGACAACGACAATGCCTTTGAATTTTTCGAGGTATTTGATTTTGAAGGTGGTACGATGTATGCCCTAGACGTGAACAGAGAGACTAGTGAGATTTACGCATCAGATGCTATTGATTTTGTGTCTAAGAGTAAAATCTATAGAATTTCAAGAGGCTACGACTTACTCGACGATTTTTCTGCGGGAATAATCACTGGAGACTTCTTTTTTCCATAAGATAAGAAGCAGGCGATTATCTTCGCATCCTTGATTCGTTTCAAAGATATATTTAAGCTTGCTCAGGCATATAGATCTCAGTTGGCTCAGTTTTTCGGATTTAACATATTGACCTCCATTTTTAATGTGGTCAGTATAGGCATGATCATTCCGTTCTTAGAAGTTTTTTTTAATACCAATAGAACAGCCATATCCCCAGTTGAGCTAACGTGCAATTCCGATACATGGCTTCCTTATTTTAATTATCAGTTGGTTCAGAAAATTGCAATCTGGGGAGAGTTTCAGTCTTTGCTTTATTTCTCAGTAGGAATTATAGTCACATTTTTACTCAAAAATCTTTTTTTATATCTATCATTTTTCAATCTCGCTTACGTGCGGAGTGCGGTGGTACGAGATATTCGCAAAAAGCTTTATCAGCATATATTGAGATTACCCCTTAGCTATTTTAATAAGGAGAAGCGTGGAGATACCATATCTAGATTTACCAATGATGTGAAGGAAGTAGAATGGAGTCTATTGGGCGTAATAGAGCTTTATTTTAAACATCCAGTGGCGATACTTATACCATTGGCATCACTATTCTTTATTAGTTTTAGACTGACACTTTTTGTAATAGTAGTGCTTCCTGTAAGTGGATTTCTGATAAGCAGGATAGGTAAAAAATTGAAAGGAGCCGCTCAAGCAGGCCAAGAAAAAATGGCTGAGGTACTTTCTCAATTAGAAGAAACGCTACATGGTATCAAAATCATCAAAGCATTTAGTGCTGTGAAAGATAGTGAGGAGAAGTTTCGAAAAATGAATGATGACCATTTTAGACTTATGGTCAAGTTACATCGAAAGGAATTTTTGGCTTCTCCATTGAGTGAGTTTATGGGTAGTTTGGTGATTGCCAGCATATTGGTTTACAGCGGAAGCCTTATTTTGAATAAGGACTCAGCTCTTACAGGATCTATACTGATCGGATATATCGCTGTATTTTCACAACTCATACCACCGTCCAAAGCAATTTCAGAGGCCTTTTTTAGATTAAAAAAAGGTGCTGCATCCCTTGATCGGATAAATGAAGTGCTTACAGCTTATCAAGAAAAAGATAGTCTAGGAGATACAAACCTGAGTTTTTACAAAGAGATAAAGTTAGAAGACGTCTCATTTGGCTATGAGGAGAATTTGGTGTTGAAGAATATCAATTTGACTATTCAAAAAGGCGAGACTGTGGCTTTAGTAGGTCCTAGTGGTGGTGGAAAATCTACATTAGTGGATTTGATTCCACGTTTTCACGAGTTGGAATCTGGATCCATCAAAATAGATGGAAAGAATATAGCAAATGTGGATTTAGGAACGTTACGAGGAGTGATGGGTATAGTGACTCAAGATGCAATCCTTTTCAACGACACAGCTGCTAATAATATTAAGATGGGTGATTACTACTTGAGTGGTGATCAGCTAATGAATGCGGCAAAAGTGGCCAATGCACACGAGTTTGTAAGAGAGTTGCCCGATAGTTACAACACCAATCTTGGGGAAAAAGGAATGAACCTCAGTGGTGGTCAACGCCAGCGTATGAGTATAGCCAGAGCAGTGGCCAAAGAACCACCAATCCTCATATTGGATGAAGCTACTAGTGCTTTAGATACGGAGAGTGAGAAGATGGTGCAGGAAGCACTGCAAAAGGTGATGAAAGGTAGAACCAGTATAGTCATAGCACACCGACTCAGTACCATTCAAAATGCAGATAAGATTGTGGTTCTCAATAAAGGACAAATAGCTGAAACAGGCACTCATTCTGAGCTGATATCCAAAGGTGGAATCTACAAGAAACTAGTGGATTTGCAGACGTTCGAGTAAATCAAGTATTAGTTGTGAATGGTTAATTATAAATTCCTCATTTGTCCTTTCTATTCAGAATTGACATTGCTATTTAAAAACATAAATTTGCCCACCAATATAAAGACTAATTAATATGAGCCACAATATAAAACCAGGAGTAGCAACTGGAGACGAAGTACAAGCAATTTTTGCTCACGCAAAAGAAAATAATTACGCGATGCCGGCGGTCAATGTGACAAGCACAAGTACTGTGAACGCAGTGATGGAGACTGCAGCTAAACTTAATTCACCAGTGATTATTCAGTTCAGTAATGGGGGAGCTTCTTTCTACGCTGGAAAAGGTTTGAGCAATGAGAACCAACAAGCGGCAATACTAGGTGGTGTCTCCGGAGCAAAACACGTGCACGAACTAACAGAAGCATATGGTACTACTGTAATCCTTCATACGGATCACGCAGCAAAGAAATTACTGCCGTGGATTGATGGATTATTAGATGCAAGTGAAAAGCATTTTGCAGAAACTGGTAAGCCATTGTATAGCTCTCATATGATTGATCTTTCTGAGGAGCCTTTGGAAGAGAACATCGATATCTGCAAAAAATACCTTGAGCGAATGAGTAAAATGGGAATGACTTTAGAAATAGAGTTAGGAATAACAGGAGGAGAAGAAGATGGTGTAGACAATACAGATGTAGATAGCAGTAAGCTATATACTCAGCCAAGTGAAGTAGCGTATGCGTACGAAGAGCTTATGAAAATCAGCCCACGTTTCACTATAGCAGCAGCATTTGGTAATGTACACGGTGTATACAAGCCTGGAAATGTTAAGCTTACACCTATCATTTTGAAAAATTCTCAAGACCACGTTCAAGAAAAATTCAACACAGGAAGTAATCCAGTTGACTTTGTTTTTCACGGAGGCTCTGGATCTACATTAGAAGAAATAAGAGAAGGAATCTCTTATGGTGTGGTTAAAATGAATATCGATACCGATACTCAATATGCTTTCACTGAAGGCGTAAGAGATTATATGCTTACAAAAAAAGATTACGTAAGTACTCAGATAGGTAATCCAGATGGAGACGATATCCCAAATAAGAAATACTATGATCCACGTAAGTGGGTAAGAGAAGGTGAATTAACCTTCAACACTCGATTGGAGAAAGCATTCTCGGATTTGAATAACATCAATACCCTCTAAGAAGGTCTGTGAGTTCGAGTGTTTGCCTTTAGGTAAATGTATTAAGAACTCAGCTAGAAGGTTCACTTGCTTAGCGAGTGAACC
>ERZ1047472.2276-NODE-2276-length-13742-cov-4.003580_pt1 | contig 13742 bp, 11 predicted proteins | sample MGYA00383095_ERZ1047472 | MGnify/ENA primary metagenome ERZ1047472 (study PRJEB29581, sample SAMEA5548365) | metagenome | biome: marine; feature: coastal; material: water | depth 1 m | study: Short-term variability in the microbial, nano- and picoplankton...
GGGCGTCGAATCATGCGATGACCCTAATGGGTGTCGATCTTCGCGACGGCTAGCCCGTGAAATGGCTCGTCGAGAACAGTTGGGGGGAGGACAAGGGCAACAAGGGGACCTGGACACTCTATGACAGTTGGTTTGACGAGTATGTCTATACTGTGACCGTTCACCGGGATCTGGTACCCGATGAAATCCTTGCTGTGTTTGAGGAAGAGCCAGAGCTACTTCCCACTTGGTATCCCGGTGCGATGGGGCCGGAGTAATTAGGGAATGGGAGTTTACTCTTTTCCCTCATCAATAAATTCAATCGCTTTTTCGAGCCAACCCGATGGAGGAGGCTTGTGACCGTGCTTAGGAATTTCAAGCAACGGAACATGTGAGATGTCCTCCTTCACAAAGCCGTCTGCATTTGCGCCCACAGTGTTAGCGAGATTGAAGTCTTTTTCGCCGTTCAGCGATGTACACTGGCGCATTTGCCACAGAAATTCTGTTTCCAAAGATGGCTTTGTGTCGCTTACTTTCCGAACCTATGGCTACTAAAATTCTTTCCCTTCTTCTTATTCTGAGTGTGTCGCTCCTGACTGCCGACGAGAAAACACCACCTAACGTCATCTTCGTTCTAGCTGACGACCTTGGTATCGGCGATATCCAACCGACGAGTTCGGATTGCAAAATCATGACGCCTCATCTGCAGAAGATGGCAGAGGAGGGAATTACCTTTTTTGATGCCCATTCTTCCAGTTCGGTTTGTACTCCGACGCGCTATGGCGTTTTGACAGGGCGCTACAACTGGCGTTCTCGCCTTGCCCGCGGCGTCCTCAGTGGAACGAGCGATCATCTCATCCCCGCAGAGCGCGCAACTGTTGGACACCTTTTGCAGAAAGCGGGTTACCACACCCAGATGATCGGAAAGTGGCACCTCGGATGGGACTGGGCAAAGAAAGGAAAGCCGGATGGTGATATTGACAAGATTGGTTACTCGAAATGGGATGGGTTTGATTGGAGTAAGCCCGTCAAAAACGGCCCCGACATCAATGGCTTCACAGGTTACTACGGACATTGTGGTTCGCTCGATATGGCTCCCTACATATGGGTCGACACAGGAAAAATCACGGCAATCCCACTACGGGAAGAAGGGGTGACGCGCGAGGAAGATCCCTACGGCTGGTATCGCAAGGGGCCGATCAGTCCGGATTTCGTGATCGACGATGTGCTGCCTCACCTTTTTGACAAGAGCATCGAGTATGTCAATGCGAGGGCGGAAGAAGCCAAGGACGGGAAGCCATTCTTTCTCTACCTGCCGCTACCCGCTCCTCACACGCCTATCGTTCCAGTTAAGCCTTTCATCGATGCGAGCGGAATCAATCCTTATGCCGATTTTGTGATGCAAGTTGACCACCACATGGGAGATCTTTTGGCAGCTTTGAAAGAAGCCGGTATCGACGAGAATACGATGGTGTTTTTCACGAGTGACAATGGCTGTTCCCCTCAGGGCAACTTCGAAGTGCTTGCGGAGCACGACCACGATCCCAGCGCGGGCTTCCGGGGTCACAAAGCAGATATCTACGAGGGCGGACATCGCGTTCCCTTCGTGGTCCGCTGGCCGGATGGAATCGAAGCAGGGCAGAAGACTTCCGCGCTTGCCTGTCTTACGGATCTCTATGCGACAATGCGGGATCTGACGGGGCAGCCAAAAGAAGACGATGGAGGGGAAGATTCCTTCAGTCTCGTTCCTGCATTTGAGGGCAAAGGGATGACCGAACGCAAGACCTTGATCAGCCATTCGATCGGAGGATCGTTTTCGATTCGACAAGGTGATTGGAAACTCTGCCTTTCGGCGGGAAGTGGCGGTTGGAGTGCTCCCCGTGAGCCGGATGCGAAAAAGAAGGGGCTGCCGCCTGTGCAGCTTTTCAATCTGGGGTTGGATAAGGCCGAGCAGAAGAACCTCGTCGACGAAAACCCGGGCAAAGTGAAGTCATTGATCCAGTTGCTCGGTAAAGAGGTTGAACAGGGACGCTGCACACCGGGCAATCCAGTCCCCAATGATCGCGAGGTCACCTTTCTCCCCAAGGGATACTAAGTTCCAGAATAGCAATCTCGTCCTGGTTTGATTCGACTAAATTGATCGTGTAAGCCATGACCATTCAGCCAAAACTCTTTGCCGTATGGAGCCTGACTGTGCTGTTTTTCTTTTCGGGAAATCTAGCCGCTTTCGATAAGGAAGAATGGAATGTTCGTTGCTGGGATTCCGAGAAGCGGCTCTGGGTGGATAGCGGAATTACGAAAATGACTTTCGCTGGGAGTGAAGGCATCACCAAAGTGACCAACACAAGCGGGATTCATAAGCACGCACATCTCATTTTTTCGGCGAAGCTTTCAGGAGATTTCACCTTCACGATTGAGGTGAAAGGCGGTTACGAGCTTGGGTTTCTGAATCGCGAAGGGAAAGACGAGATGCTCTATCTCGAGGTCGACGGTTCGGAAAAATTCGTGACCTATGAGCTGTCTCGAGTCGGTAGCCGATTCACGATTAAGAGAGATGGGCGCGCTCGTCCGCTTGTGCATTTTGGCTTCGATTACAGAGAAGATTTTGTGATCACGATGGCACTTAAAGATGGTGAGAGTGCAGAAGTTCTAAAGTATACCCTTGAAGCGGGTTCTGAGTGAGGACGGCAATCCTGAAACGAAGAAATTAATCCAGAAAAAATTTCATTCCCTGATCTGTATCATCGAGTCGAAAGGGCAAGTGGTTTTTCGCGAGGACAGTTAGTGCTCCGCCGACCTCGGTTGGAAATTCCTGACCATCGAGTTGCTGGATGAAGGTTTTTGCTTTTCCGAATTTATCGGCAGCGTACAGTGCGATCAGCTTCTTCGCGGGGCTAAGTTCTTCTTTGGGTCGTGCAGCGGCTGATGTATGGGCGAGGACGGATTTTTGTCTTGTCGGTGCCTTTGGTTTTCTCGCCGCAGGCTTTTTGCAATAGAGGTGAGTGATCCAACGCCATCCTGCAAGGAGAACTGATACCATCAGGGGGAGTTTGGTCCAGATCGGCTGGATGCGCAGGAAGATGATTAGGAGTACTAAAGTCGCGATCAGCTCGAAGCCAGCGACAAGGATTTCGGTCAAATTGATGACATCACCTGAGTCATCCTTCATATAATCGCTGTCACCCAGCCCTATGAAAAATCAATGTGATGAGTTCGGCTTCGAGATAAGAATGAAAAACAATTGGGACGCGAGAAACTAGCGTAAGTCAGTGATGATGAGTCAGCTGTTGGCATTGTGAGAATGGTCAATCAAGTTCGAGCGGAAATCCCGCTTTCTTTTTGGTGATTCAGGCGTAATTAGGCGAATGAAGTATCTTTTGGCATTTTTATGTCTTACTCACTCTTTGCTTCCGATTTTCGGAAGTGCTCAGGAGCGAACCGAGGAGTCATTTATCCCCAACTATGCCGTTGGGAACACCTACTTCTCTTGGACAGACGACGCGGATTTCTCCAACGCTCCGGGATCTTTTTCCCAGAACGAGTTCGGAGTGACAGCAAATGTGCCGGTCATCATGCGTGATGGATTCCGTCTCACAGCAGGAGTGCAGTATCGGAGAAATGAGCTGGAGTTCTCCGGCGCGCCCCTTCCTTTTGGGACAACATCATTGGATCTCCATCGTCTCGATATTCCATTCAATCTTTGGAAAGATATCAGCCAGCGCTGGAAGCTCTGGGTCCGTTTGCAGCCGGGCTGGTATTCCGATTTCGAAGATGTGGATTCGGATGATTTTATCCTGACGTCACTTGCTTTGCTTTCGTATCAGTGGAACGAGAAAACGAAGATCGCTTTCGGGGCCTATTACTCGCGTGACTTGGGTGAGGAGCGTATTCTTCCTGCTCTTGGATTTATCTTTGAGCCAGACCAGCACTGGTCAATTGCTTTAACATTCCCAAGGGCTGAAGTGGTTTACGCTCCCAACGAAGATTGGCTTTTCACGGGACGAGCTCTTCTCAATGGGGCTGGTTGGAACATCACTAATCCGACGGGTGCCGATCCCGATGTTGATCTAAACTACCAGGCGATTCGTGTCGGAGTGGGCGTCGACCGTCGTCTCAACGGTCCATGGTGGGCCTACCTCGACGCTGGCATGCAGGTCGGGCAGGAGCTCGAGATTGAAGGGGGAGCGATCCCGTTTCAGCAGGATCTGGAATCCTCGGTTTTCGTGACTGGTGGCATCAAAGTTCGGTTTTGATTGGATTCCTTTCTCCGCCTCGATAGTGGGGTGTGGCTGAAACACAATAAAAGTCGTCCAGCGGAACCAAGACGGGTTTCGCCAGGTGGTGCACGGTGGAAGCCATGAGTAATTCCATCGAAAAGCCACGTGTAGCGATTATTGGTCTCGGCTTCGGCGCTGAGTTCATTCCCATTTACCAGAGGCACCCCGATGCTGACATCGTCGCGATCTGCCAACGGAATCCCGAATCACTGAAAGAGATCGGTGACAAGTTCTGTATCGAAAAGCAGTTCACGGATTACGGAGAACTTCTCGCCGATCCTGATATCGATGCTGTCCACATCAACACACCAATTCCGGATCATGCAGAGCACACACTGAAGGCGATGAAGGCAGGTAAGCATGTGGCTTGCACTGTACCGATGGCAACGAGCGAGGAAGATTGCAAGGCGATCGTCGAGCTCAGTGTTGAGACGGGTCTTCACTACATGATGATGGAGACTGTCGTCTACGCCCGCGAGTTTCTCTTCATGAAAGAGCTCTATGATACGGGAGAACTGGGCAAGCTACAGTTCCTCAAAGCGAGTCACCAACAGGACATGGATGGTTGGCCTGGCTACTGGCCAGGACTTCCTCCAATGCACTACGCAACTCACTGTGTTGGCCCTGTGTTAGGATTGGCGAGAAACGAAGCGGAGTATGTGAGTTGTTTTCCGAGCGGCACGATTCGCGAGGAGATGCATGGTTGCTACAACTCGCCATTCGCTGTCGAGACCACCCACATCAAGTTTGCGAACAGCGATATCAGCGCGCAGGTCTATCGTTCTCTCTTCGACGTCGCTCGGCAGTATCGTGAGAGCATTGAGGTCTACGGATCGAAAAAGTCAGTTGAGTGGCCATTGATTGAGCACGAGCCTCTCGTCGTTCATACGGCGAAAAAGCCAGAGCCGGAAATCCCGGAGGAAGTGAAGTCTCCCGACTACGGGCATTTGCTTCCGGAGGAAATCGCACCGTTCACCCAGGGTGGCGTCTATGGTGGTGACGATGGGGAAGAGCATCTCAGCTTTACGCAAGGAGCCGGGCATGGTGGATCGCATCCTCATCTGGTTCACCAGTTCGTCGAGCTGTTGCGTGGGAGTGGCGAGGGATATCCCAACGCAATTCAGTCAGCGAACATTACCCTGACAGGCATTCTTTCTCATGAAAGCGCTCTCGAAGGTGGTGCGATCAAGCGCCTGCCGGAGTGGAGTATTTCTTCCTAATTCTGAACTTCAACTTAACCCAGTTCACTGATGAACCTGACAGGGGTAGGTTTTCGATTTAACTCTGCTCATTTCAAATGAAAACCCTCCTCCTCCTCCTCCTCCTCGGTGCATTAGTGCCATTGTGTGAGGCGAATGATAAAGACGGTCCCATTCGGGTGCTCTTCCTTGGGCATGCAGGTGGGGGGGCAGGGCAGGCCTCGCATCAACCGGGGGCGATGTATCCACACCTCGCCGAGGGGTTGGGACGGGATGCGATATACTTCGATTATGTGGACACGCCGATGGCTGGTTTCGGGGATCGGGAGAAACTCTTTCGCTACGATGCGGTGTTGATCTATGCGAACCACCAAACCCTAGATCGAGCACTCTGGAGAAACCTTAAGGAATTCGTTGAACAGGGAGGCGGCTTCGTCCCAGTGCATTGTGCCAGCTGGTGTTTTCAGAACATTCTCGAATATGACCAGCTCGTGGGTGGGCGGTTTCGATCGCACAAGACTGGAGTATTCTCTCCGAAGACAGTGGCTACGGATCATCCAGCAATTGCCGGCGTGCCGAAACTGGAGGCGTGGGACGAAACATACTATCACAACGACCACAACGACACGGATCGCACCGTTCTCCAGGTCCGCGAGGGTCCGGAAGGAGATCCCCAGCCCGGGCCTGAGCCTTGGACCTGGGTGCGAACGCAGGGAGAAGGTCGCGTTTTCTACACAGCGAGCGGGCACGATGAAAGAGTTTGGGGAAAGTCTGAGTTTCACGCCCTTATCAAGTGTGGAATCCTGTGGGCGATCGGGAACGATCGAAAAGCCAGCTACGAAGCGTTTCTTTCTGATCGCACTCCGCTTCGATACGAACCGCGAGACAATATCGCGAATTACGAGAAACGTCCGATGCCGCTGGAGTATCAGTTCCCGCTCTCGGCAGAAGACAGTCTCGACTACCTCCAAGCGCCGATCGATTGGCGGGTGGAATTGTTCGCGGCTGAGCCCGAAATCGTGAATCCGATTTTCCTCTCATGGGATGAGCGTGGTCGACTCTGGGTCGGGGAAACTGTCGATTATCCCAATGAAGTTCGACCAGATGGGGGAAATGATACCATCAAAATTCTGGAAGACACCGATGGTGACGGGCGGGCTGACAAGGTGACCGTATTTGCCGACGGCCTGAACATTCCCACCTCACTTACGCACTGGAAGGGAGGGGTTATCGTCGCACAGGCCCCTGATTTTCTTTTTCTCGAGGACACGGATGGGGATGGGAAAGCGGATATGCGCACAACGATCATGACGGGTTGGGGGACGCGCGATACTCACGCGGGTCCGTCAAATCTGCGCTACGGAATTGATAACTGGATTTACGGTACGGTGGGGTATTCGGGCTTCGATGGTGAGGTAGGTGGTAAGACAATGAAGTTCGGCTCGGGCGTCTTTCGATTTCGCCCGGATGGATCAGAGATGGAGTTTCTTCATCAGTTTAACAACAACACCTGGGGGCTGGGACTGAACGCAGCAGGTGATGTCTTTGGATCGACCGCCAATCGAAATCCAGCCTTCTTTGGTGGGTTTCCTGAGACGGGCTATGCAGAAGGGAAAAAGGGAACAAGCGCTCGCATGATCGCTGACGAAATCGCGTTTCATCCGATCACACCGAATGTTCGACAGGTCGATGCCTTTGGCCAATACACCGCTGGTGCGGGATATGCTTTCGCGACTTCGAATCAATTTCCTCCGAAGTGGCGTGATCGCATAGCCTTTATCGGCGGGCCGACGGGACATCTGTTGGGGATGTTCGAAAATATCCGGGAAGGAGCAGGCTACCGGGCCATCAACCGTTTCCATCTCCTCGCCAGCGCGGACGAATGGTTCTCCCCGGTTGCGGCCGAAGTCGGACCGGATGGGCATCTCTGGGCGGCAGACTGGTATAACTTTATCATTCAGCACAATCCAACTCCCAACCCGGAAAGGGGTGGCTACGAGGCGAAAACCGGACCGGGCAATGCGCACGAGAATCCTCTTCGTGATAAACAGCACGGACGCATCTACCGCGTGATTTGGGACGGAGCGGCCAAGTCCACGCTGGATTCTCTAGAGGAAGCCAGTGACACAGAACTGCTTGCCGCCCTTTCCCACGATAACCAGTTCTGGCGTCTCACCGCGCAACGCATCCTCGTCGCGAATGCGAGAAAAGGCTCCGCTCCGGCGCTTCGTAAACTCCTCAACGAATCAAAAGGCGTCGCTGCTGCTCATGCCCTCTGGATACTTGATGGATTGGGCGAGCTCGATCGGGAAACCCATCAACTCGCTCTGCTTCGTACTGGAGATTCCATTCTGAAGCGCAATGCAATCCGTGCGATTCCCAATACAGGCGAAGGTGCTCAGCTTTTTTATGACACGGCTGTCGTTCAGGATCGGGATTCGCTGGTTCGTCTTAGTGCATTCTCCAAGCTCGCCCATCTCCCGGATCGCAAGCTAGCGGAGCGTGCCGCGCGGGAATTGATCAAACGAAAAGAAAACCAATCTGACGAATGGCTTTCTCTTGCTCTCCGGGCCAGTGGAGCCAGAAATGTGAAACGCGGTCCGGCAAAAGTGACCGGGCCAAATCTTTTGCCCAACCCTTCCTTTGAAGACGTGAGAGATGGCCTTCCTGCAAGTTGGGCCGTGCGCATCTACAGCGGAAAAGCTGAACACCTTGGAGCAACCGCGCAAGCGCGCACCGGGGAACGGAGTCTTCGCATCTCTTCCGATAAAGGAGCCGACTCATCTGTTTATGCCAAAGTTAAGGTGAAACCGCAGACTAACTATCGCATTTCCGGTTGGGTGAAAACAGCAGGGTTATTAGGCGCCCGTGGAGCTCAGATGAACGCTCACGAAGTGCAGCAGCAACCGATGGGCTCCCGGACAAATGCGTTTCAAAAGGCAACACGAGAATGGAGCAAAGTGGAAGTGATTTTTAATTCACAGGATCGGACAGAGATCACGATTAACTGCCTGTTCGGCGGTTGGGGGAAATCAACGGGCACGGCCTGGTGGGACGATGTTGCGATGCATGAAATCGAGTACGAAACCATCCTCGAAGACGAGCCGGAGTTGACGGATGGCGATGCGGGTAGAGGGAAGAAAATTTTCGAAACCCATCCTGTCGCTGGTTGTGTTCGCTGCCACGTTGTGGGGGGTAAAGGGGGACCAGTTGGTCCGGCTCTCGACGGAATTGCGAGCCGCAAGAGCAAAGACTATATTCGGGAAAGCCTGACTGACCCACAAGCGACAATGGCGGAAGGCTTCCCTGCGGAAGTTTCCCCGATGCCCCCGATGGGCGTTCTCCTGACAGAGCAGGAAATGCGGGATGTGATGGCTTATCTGATGACTTTGCAGTAGCTGAATAAAATCACGCTATTTGGCTTCCTCTCCGACGTTTTCCATGTGGACATGCATCTGCGGATACGGAATCGAAATGCCGGCTTCGTCGAGCGCAAGCTTAATCTCCTCAGTCAGGGCGCATTTGGTAGCGAAATAATCCGAGGTTTTCACCCAGGGGCGTACATGAAAATCGACGCTTGATCCTCCGAGTTCGCCGACAGCGATAAATGGCTCGGGATCTTCGAGGACAAGCTCATTGGCTTTTACGACCTTCTCCAATGTTTCCTTTGCCAACTTGATGTCATAGTCGTAGCCAATGCCAATGACGAGATCGATTCGCCGGGTATCGCGAGCCGTAACGTTGGTGATCGTTCCGTTGAAAATGTCGCCGTTTGGGATGATGAGTTCCTGGTTGTCTGGAGAACGCATTTTGGTGCTGAAGATTCGAATTTCCTCGACCACGCCTTCTTCTCCTCCTGCCTTTACCAGGTCACCCGCCTTGAAAGGTCGAAAAATGAGCAACATGACACCGGAAGCAAAATTCTGAAGCGAGTCTTTCAAGGCAAGCCCTACAGCCAAGCCCGCAGCACCAAGAACGGCAATAAAAGATGTGGTATTGATTCCCAATTGGTCGATTGCGGCGATAAGGACGATCAAGGTGAGAACCCACTTTAGTATATTCTTCAGGAAGTTGATGAGCATCTCATCCATCTTCGACTTCCCAAGTGCTATACCGATAAGATTGACAAGCCATTTCGCGACGATCGATCCAACGACAAAAATCAGAACTGCTGCGATCAAGTTCGTGCTCCACGGGATGATGTAATCCACAAAAACTTTTTCGAGATCGATTTTGGAAAGGTCGAAGTTTTTGAGGCCCATAGGCAATGAAGCTGCCGTTTTTTTCCCGTTGAGCAAGTCGCAACTAGGTTAATTCAGGAATACTAGGAGAAAAACTCATCGGCTGGGTTGCACTCGATATTTTCAGCCGGAATGGCCGGATGGCTGAAATGGCCTAAAAAATGACCGACCAATGGTAGACGGGGCAAGACAATCTTGGAACAATGGGTATAATCATGGATGGAGTTTTGTATTTCCATCTGGACTTCAATTCAGACATGAAAAAAATTTCCAATTTCTTTTCTCGAAGAATGCTGTCAGCCGGATTGGTTTGTCTCTTAGCAAATATCTCGATTTTTGCAGAAGCTGACAACGGGTGGAAAACAAAATCCCTGCTTTCCGATTTCTACACCGAGCAGGTTCTGCCGGGGGATTCCATTCGATTCGAAAACGTTGACATCAGTCCAAGTGAACCGCTTCAGATTGATGTCCACATTGCCGTTGCCAATGCAAGCGCCCTGCCACGTTACATGGCCGGGATTGATTGGTTTGAAGTAAAAAAGCGGCCGATAAGTAGGTCTCGCGAATGATGATGAAAATACTGTCTTTAACCCTATGTATGCTGTTTGTGGCCCCCCTCGGCCTGCTGGGCAATGACGCGAAACGTGTCGTCTTTATTTCCGGCAAGCCGAGCCACGGTCCGATGGATCACGAGCATCGAGCAGGGAATATGCTGCTGGCTAAAAGGCTGAATTCAGCCAAGGTTGGCGTTGAGGCGATCGTTCTCCCGGATGTCGGCTATCCGAAGGATCCAAGCGTGCTAGAAGGTGCGGCGACGATTGTCATTTTCTGCACTGGCCACCAGAATCACCTGCTCAATCCGAACCTGGAAGGCTTTGACACCTTGATGAAAAATGGAACCGGCGTCGTGATGATTCACTGGGCGACTGAGGCGCAGATCGGTATGCCGGCGAAGAAATTTCTCGAATGGATGGGAGGATTCTGCGACCTAAATTGGTCGGTCAACCCGCACTGGAAGCCGAATTTCAAAAGTTTCCCGGATCACCCGATCGCCAATGGAGTAAAGCCGTTCAGTGTCCACGACGAGTGGTATTATCACATGCGCTTCGTCGGGGACCTGGAAGGCGTTACGCCGATTCTTTCTGACCTCCCGCCACCAGAGACTCTGAAGCGACCAGACGGTGCGCGGAGTGGAAATCCTCATGTTAGAAAAGCGGTCGAAAATGGCGAGAGCCAGCACGTTGCATGGGCATATCAACGGCGAGAGGGAAAGGGGCGAGGCTTCGGCTTCACCGGCGCCCACAACCACGAGAGTTGGCAGAATGACATGTTCCGCAAGGTCGTGTTGAATGCGATTCTCTGGACTGCGCATGTTGAAGTGCCGGAGAATGGCGTAGCCTCGGAAACTCCATCAGAAGAGGAGTCGAAACAAAACCTCGACGACAAGAAGCCAAAGAAAAAGCCGCAGGTGGTGGCTCCAAGGGCCCTGCCAAAGGCTTCGCCAAAACCACCTGCGAAATATGCTGCATTCGACGCACGCCTCGTTGATAGGGCGGCATCTGCGCAGTTTTTTCAAAAGCAGCGTGAGTTGCAGGTCGTGAAACTCGATTCGGGGAAAATGCTCGACCTTTTAGTGGAGGTGCTAGACGAAGGATCCGATTCATCTGCAAAGATCGGATTACTCCGAGGAATGGTGCGTGGTTTGGAGGGGCGGCGGTCGATTGCGCCGCCGGCGCGATGGGCTCCGGTGAGTGCCAGTCTCCGGGAATCTTCGAATGGGGAAATCCGAGGCTTGATTCAGCAACTTGACCAAGTCTTTGGTAACGAAGCCGCGGCTGAGCGAGCGATCACTCAGCTTAGAAATGAAAAGCTCCCGGCAACTGAGCGCCAGGCATTGTTAGCGAGCCTCGTATCGCAGCAGAATCCGCGGCTGAGTGAAGTTTTGCCAGATCTGCTCGATGATTCTGCGATTCGGATCAGCGTGATTCGTGCCTTTGGTTCGATCGGAAACCGTCAAGCGCCTGTTTTACTTTTATCGAATTACTCAAGCTGGAGTGAAACGGAAAGGCGTGCGGTGGTCGAAACTCTCGCTACTCGCAAAAACTATGCCGAAGCACTACTGCGTGCGTTGATACAAGGGCGTTTGCCGAAGAATGATATACCAGCGCACGTGGCTCGTCCGATGGCGAATATGCTAGGCAGCGCCTTTACCGAAGTATTTGGAGATCTTGATGAGCTTTCCAAAGATAAGGCCGAGCTGATGGCCCGATATACCAAGTTGCTGAGTGCTGACAGGCTTGCGAAAGCCGATGCATCACGTGGCCGCCTCGTATTTGCCGCATCCTGCGCCGCTTGCCATAAGATCTACGGCGAAGGAGGAATCCTCGGTCCGGATCTGACTGGCTCTAATCGAGCTGATTTGAGCTACATTCTGCTGAACATGATTGAACCCAGTGCTGATATTCCAGAGGCTTATCAAATGGTTACTTTGCACACGAAGAGTGGGCAGGTAATAGGAGGCACTGTATCGCAGGAAGACGACCAGCGCGTTGTCCTTAATATGGTCGGGCAGACCACCACCGTTTTGAAAAGTGATATCGAGAAACGCGAAGTTTCACCCATGTCGATGATGCCTGAAGGGCTTTTACCAACCTTGCAGGATCAGCAAGTTGTCGATCTCGTGAAATATCTGAAAACAACCGAACAAGTTGACCTTCCCAAATGAGATTCCAACTACTCTTCGTGATTGGTCTTTCCTTGGCTGGGCAAAATTCGTTCGCCCAATTCAAGCAGCATCGGACAAGTGATGCTCCCTTCCTCAAACCGAATGAGGCGGTGGCGAAAATGGAAATCTCCGACGATTTCCAGATCGACATCTTCGCAGCCGAACCTGACATCGGTGAACCCATTGCTTTTACCTTTGATGATCGCGGCCGTATTTGGGTGGTAGAAAATTACAACTATGTAGATCGCCGCAGTCACAAGGACGAGAAGCCACTCACCCGAATTCAAATATTTGAAGACACGGACAGCGACGGTGTGTTTGATACGAAAAAGTTGTTCACTGACAAGCTGACTTTCAGCTCGGGTATTGCGACAGGCTTCGGGGGCGTCTTTGTCGGGACGCCTCCTAACCTGATCTTCATCCCCGATGAGGATGGAGATGATCAGCCCGACGGGGATCCACAAATTCTACTGGACGGATGGGGTATTCACGACCGACACGAGACGCTGAACAGTTTTATCTGGGGGCCCGATGGCTGGCTCTATGGATGCCACGGTGTCTTCACTTCTTCCATGGTCGGAAAGCCGGGCGTGGCAGATGAAGATCGTCTCTTCATCGACGGCGGAATCTGGAGGTATCATCCGACGAAGAAGCAATTCGAAGTACATGCCAGGGGACTGTCGAATCCGTGGGGCTTTGATTTCAATGACGTCGGTCAGGGCTTTGCTACCTGCTGCGTCATTCCCCACCTCTTTCACATTGTGCAGGGCGGTTACTACCACAAGCAGAGCAAGGCTCACCTGAATCCCTACGTGTATGACTACATCACGACGATTCGGGATCACACCCATCTCTCGGCCCACGGTGGAGCTCGATTTTACCTCGCCGATACCTTTCCGCCGGATTTTCGCGATCAGCTTTTTATGTGTAACATCCACCAGCATCAGGTGCTGACCGATGTGATGAAGCGAAACGGTTCCAGCTACATCGGAAGTCATGGTGAGGATTTTGTGACCACGAACGATTTGGCCTGGGTCGGATTCAGTGTCGAGATCGGTCCAGATGGCGGCGTATATATTCTGGACTGGCACGATACGGACATTTGCGGGAATAAGATCAACTTTCCGGACAGTGGTCGAATTTATCGGCTCATGCCGAAAGGCGCGAAGCCGATTGAGCGTCCCAATATTGGCTCTCTATCAGATGCAGAACTTGTCGCGATGCAGGATCATGTGAATGACTGGTATGTACGTGCAGCCCGCCTCAATCTGCAAATGCGTGCGGCGAATGGAAAACTCGATTCGGGAGTTTCAGCCGGCCT
>ERZ1047472.2277-NODE-2277-length-13741-cov-6.114058_pt1 | contig 13741 bp, 15 predicted proteins | sample MGYA00383095_ERZ1047472 | MGnify/ENA primary metagenome ERZ1047472 (study PRJEB29581, sample SAMEA5548365) | metagenome | biome: marine; feature: coastal; material: water | depth 1 m | study: Short-term variability in the microbial, nano- and picoplankton...
CATTAGTTGTCGCAGGAGGTGTAGGGGCGAACACAGAATTAAGAAGAAAAATTAACCAAGCGTCTAAGAAAGTCGGGTTCAGAGTCTATTACCCGCCTATTGAATTTTGCACTGATAATGGGGCTATGGTCGCTTTAGTTGGTGCGCTTAGAGTAACTGAGGGCGCAAGCGGCGCGCTTCCATTCAATATTCGCCCAAGGTGGCCGCTAAACAAGTAAACATACCTAATAGACTCTTTATAGTTTTTTGTTTTTATCCCCAATTTTTGACTCAACTCCTTTCATTAAATTAATTATATTTTTGTAGTGTTTGGATATCAAAATAACGGCAACCAAAAACACTACGTTCGTCAGCTGTGCATCTTGGAGCAATAAAAAAACAAAGAGAGGAGCTATTACTGCGGCGAAAATTGCTGCTAATGACGAGTAACGAAAAATTAGTGAAACGATCAACCAGACTAAAAGTATGGATACTCCCAATCGAAAATCTAATGCTACTAACCCACCAAAAGTTGTTGCAACACCCTTTCCACCCTTAAAAGAGTGAAAAATTGGGTAAATATGCCCAAAGAGGACACCTAACAAGGCAAAACCAGCCAGAAGGTCAAGCTCTATTCGTGCAGCAGTAATCGTAGAAATCCATGTAGGGACAAAATGAACTGCTACGACTCCCTTTGCTGCATCTCCAAGCAACGTCAGGACCGCTGCTAGTTTATTTCCACTTCTAAGAACATTTGTAGCTCCAGGGTTCTCAGATCCGTAGCTATACGGACTTGGAAGTGACATTACCTTACTCACGATGACAGCGAAAGAAACTGAACCGATTGCGTAACTCGTAACAATTAAGAACAACATAGAAAAATCGATAGACAAAACTTTAGCCTCTTGGGTGGTGTTGTTGGTGTAATTGCTTGAGTCGCTCTCGGGCGACGTGAGTATAAATTTGTGTTGTGGATACGTCCGAGTGACCCAAAAGAAGCTGTACCGAGCGCAAATCCGCACCATTATTGAGCAGGTGCGTTGCAAAGGCATGCCTCAAAGTATGAGGTGATACTTTTTTTTTGATCCCGGAAATAACAACATATTTTTGAATAAGATTCCAAAATGCTTGGCGCGACATTGAGGTCCCTCGATTTGTAACAAAAATTGCGTCTGATAATTTTTGGGATAGGATTATCGCTCGTCCTGATTGAACATAACGTGTTAACCAGTCGACAGCCTCCTCACCCAAAGGCAAAACCCTCTCTTTCGACCCCTTCCCCAAAACTCGTATCACTCCATCTAACAAATTAACCTGATTTAATTTAAGCGGTACTAATTCCGATACCCGAAGACCACTACTGTAAAGGGTTTCCAACATCGCTCTATTTCTCAAACCGGTGGGAGTTGTTGGGTCGGGGGACTCGATTAGGCGTGTGACGTCCTCCTCAACCAATATTGATGGAAGACCTCTTGTAATTTTAGGAGCTTCAATATTCAATGTAGGGTCGAGCTGAAGCCTCCCCTCTCTGACAAAAAACTGATAAAAACGCTTCAAGACGGACAAACATCTTGCAGTTGTTCGAGGTTTCTTATTGCAATCAAAACAATAAGCTAGATAACTAAGTATGTGCTCATTTTTCACAATCAGTAAATCTCTTACATTTGTCTTTCTTATGAGCCAAACAGAAAACAGATGTAAATCTCGTCGATAGCTCTCTAAGGTGTTTCTTGACAATCCGTCCTCCAACCACAGGGAGTCGGAAAAGTAATCAATTGACTTCTCGTTTTGTTCAGCACTCACTTTATTAGGAGGTGATACCTTCGTGATTGAGCAACCAACGTTTCACTCTCATTGCAAATCCATCAATTGAATGCATAAAACCGCCCAAACCTGATTGAGACACCACACGGTGACACGGTATCAATATCGGGGTTAGATTATCTCCACACGCGGCGCCAACCGCTCGTGCCGACGAGTTCAGTGTTCTAGCAATATCTCCATAAGTGCTTGTTGTCCCGAAAGGTATTTGTGCAATTTGAGACCAAACTCCATTCCTAAATTCAGATCCTTGCGTTCTAATAGGTAAGTCAAATTGAAACCTTGGGTTTCTTAAATACGCACAAACCTGCTTTTTAGCCTCTTTGGAAAAGGTATTCGATGAGAGCCCTGGTTTTATCTTAAGGGCAAAAAAATCAACTCTCTCCACGCAATCTATGTGTGTCAAAATCGCTATACATCCAAACGGGGTTGAAATACAAGATTGATATTCAATCATATTGATGTTCACTTAACTCGTTGAACCGGCGTACATTATGTTGTAAAAGTTTACAAGCAAACAACAAATAAAAATGGCGACCAAACGATCGCCATTTTTATTTAACAAACAAGCATCTTCTAACCTTCGGCTGTCGCTCGACGCTTTTGAGGAAGCTTTTCTTTAATTCGTGCAGACTTACCCGATCGCCCACGAAGGTAATATAACTTGGCCCGCCGAACGTCTCCTCGACGCTTAACCTCTATACTTGCGATTAACGGTGAATATGACTGGAATGTCCTCTCCACGCCTACCCCGGAGGATATTTTTCGAACCGTAAATGACGAATTCAAGCCACGATTTTTCTTAGCAATTACAACACCCTCGTAAGCCTGAACTCGTTTGCGCTCACCCTCTACTACGTTTACGTTCACCACTAAGGTATCCCCTGCTGAGAAATCTGGGATTTTCGCGTCTAAACGTTCGATTTGTTCTTTTTCTAATTCCGCTATTAAATTCATTTTTAGTACTCCTTAACCCGCTATTATATATGGATTCTTGGATAGAAGGCAATGTTCTATTTGCATTTGCTTTTTGTCGAAGTTTCTCTAGGAATCAGGCTCATCGCGCTCCAGAAGATCAGGGCGTCTTAACCGAGTACGGTTGATAGATTGTTCATTCCTCCAGTGTTTAATTTGATCGTGGTGTCCGCTCAGAAGGACGTCTGGCACTCGTCGTCCCTTAAAAACTTCAGGCCTGGTGTAGTGCGGATATTCCAGCATACCCAATGAGTGACTCTCTTCGATAACTGATTCAGAGTGGTTAACTGCGCCTGGGAGCAAACGTATCAAAGAATCAAGAAGCACCATTGCTGGCAACTCTCCACCTGACAACACGTAATCTCCAATTGAAACCTCCAGATCTACCCGTTCCTCTATAACGCGTTCGTCCACGCCTTCATAACGGCCCGACAATAAAACTAAGCCGTCGAAACTCGTCATTTCCTCGACTAATTGCTGCGTAAGCACGCGCCCCTGAGGAGACAAGTAAATCGTCTTACTTGCTTTGACGCCACTACCTAATTGTCGTTTTTTAGCAGCATCAATCGCGTTAACCAGAGGGGCCGGCATCATGACCATACCCGCACCACCACCATAGGGCCTGTCATCAATTGTTTTTCTAGGATCAGTGGCAAATTCTCTCGGATTCCAACACACAAGATCGTAAACACCTCTATCCTCTGCTCGGCCCGTAATGCCGTTTTGAGTCAAAGCAGCAAACATCTCCGGAAATAGTGTGACCACATCAAAACGTTTCATATTTAATAATCTAAACCCCAATCAACCGTAAGAATACGATTTGTAGAATCAATCTCCTTAATGACATGATCTACCCAAGGTACCAACCGATTTTCATTTTCAGCTCTCACCACAATTACGGGCTGAGCTCCAGATTCAAACAAATGATCAATGACTCCGAGCGATTCACCCGCGAGATTGATAACATCGAAATCAACCAAGGTATGCCAATAAAACTCTCCGTCAGTTAACTCGGGCAACTGACCGCGCTCAATACCAAAGTCTGCACCACCTAATAATGCCGCCTGGTCTCTATCATGGCAATCAACGAACTTAAGGATTAGATTTTTTTCTCTAGCACGCACATTCTCCAATTCCATTGTTTTCCAAACGGAATCGATATGAACTAGGAGATTGGTAAATTGCGAAAAAGAATCACTAGAAGAGGCAAATGAGCGAGCGTTGACCCAACCCCTCACGCCATGCGGGGCGAGCAGTCGCCCCATTAATATAAAGTCTTTAGGCTGCCTTTTTTCCGCCAAGCTGCTTTACCAGCCGCGCCGCAGTGTCGGAAAGTTGCGCGCCCTTGCCTTGCCAAAAGTTGACTCGATCGACATCGATGCGAAGTCCTTCTGTACCCTCAGGCGCTTGCGGATCATAAAACCCAACACGCTCCAAGTACCGCCCATCACGAGGCTTTCTTGAATCCGCCACAACCATGTTGTAGAAAGGTCGTCGCTTACTTCCGCTTCTAGATAATCTGATTACAACCATGTTTAAGTGTCCGTATAGTCTTTGATAATTTTATTTAGCGGCGAATTGTACTCTTTTTTTAAGATTAAGGGCAACTCATGTTAAATCCTAACCAGTGTCCCAAGACTAATCGCCATAGATTGAATCTAAAAATTGAGCTATTTCTGCTACTAAGCTCTCCTCACGCCTCTCAAAAAAATGTAAGGCATTTGAAATAATGACTTGGCTAGAACCAGGCACTTTCAAAATTTGTTGTTTCCTTTCATAGCCCCCTACGACCGTAATCTCCCAGTCATCAGATGCATATACATCCATCACGGGTATTTTAATTCTGAACATTTCCTGCAAACCATTGAGAATGCTGATGAACACCCATGAATTCACAAGAGTTTCATCAACCGTAATGAGATAATGATTTGCCATGGTCGCCCCAAGGCTATGAGAAACAATAGAAATGTTATCGAACCCTTTTTTGTTAAGAAATGTGGCCGCTAAATCAAACCGATGAAACGCTTCAGGATAAGTTGGGATGTAGTCACCAACCTTGGCGCCTCCGCCTAAAATAGGCAATTGTATTGACAATGTACTATAGCCTTCGTCAGCTAATAACATTCGCAGCATACCGTATAGCTCAAAATCCGGGTTCCATCCGCGGCCATGAGCAATAATCACAGCCCCTTTGGGGTCTTTCGCCTCCGTGTAAATGCCTAGAAAATTATGTCCGTTAGATTGCTCGATCCACACCGGCTCACCAACAATGATCGACGGAATTATTTGGTCGGCCCAATTTTTTTCACGCTCGTAATCAGAATATGCGGTGTAATCATTGGCTCCGACCGTGAGCGGATGGAGTAAGACCAAAACTATTAATTTAAAAAAACTCGTCATTAAAAATTACCTATTAAACTAAACATCCAGAAATTCGAATAATAAAATACTGATCGGTATAAATCAATGCTTGCCAAATGCTCCGCCCATGCCAGCGAGCATACGCTTCATACCTCCAGACTTCCCCATTAACTTCATCATTTTTTGCATCTGCTCGAACTGTTTCAGTAATTTATTGACTTCCTGCACACTTACACCGGCACCCTTCGCGATACGCCGCTTTCGGGACGCCTTCAGAACTTCGGGCCGACGCCGCTCGACTTTAGTCATGGAATTAATAATCCCTATCGTTTTAGAAGCAATTTTTTCATCTAAAGATGCCCCCTGCGCCGCCTGCGATAAATTCGATGGCAATTTTTCCATAATTGCCTCCATGCCACCCATATTTTGCATCTGTTGCATCTGAGACTTAAAGTCCTCCAAATTAAAACCCTTCCCTGCTTTCAGCTTTTTAGTGAGCTTAACGGCCTCCTTATTATCGACGGTCCGTTTTGCTTCATCGACCAATGAGAGTATGTCGCCCATCCCAAGAATACGAGTAGCTATTCGTTCGGGGAAAAAAGGTTCAAGGCCAGACATCTTTTCACCGGTACCTATAAACTTAATCGGCTGGCCAGTTACTCTTTTTACCGATAAGGCTGCACCACCTCGGGAATCTCCGTCCATCTTTGTTAAGATTACGCCTGTTAGATTTAGCGTCTGAGAGAATTTTTGAGCAACGTTAACAGCATCCTGCCCCTGCATAGCGTCAACTATAAATAGCGTCTCTATTGGATTTAAGTTGTTACTGAGTAGTTTAATTTCATCCATCATTTCCTGATCGATCGATAATCTGCCTGCAGTATCGACAATCAAAACGTCGTACAAATTCTTCTTAGCTAAGTCAAGAGCCATATTGGCAATATCAATCGCAGATTTTCCTTGCTCATGGGGATAAGCATCAACGCCTACTTGTTTGGCAACAGCAGTCAATTGGGCTTGTGCTGCTGGTCTACGGACGTCGCAGCTCACCATGAGGACACGTTTTTTTTCCCCTGAGAGTTTCAAAGCTAGCTTACCGCATGTTGTGGTCTTGCCCGCTCCCTGCAAGCCAGCCATCAAAATAATAGCCGGTGGCTGAACAGCAAATGAAAGCTCAGAGTTTTGACTTCCCATCAGGGTTGTTAACTCATCTTTCACCACTCCAACGAGGGCCTGGCCTGGCGTGAGGCTATCTAGAACCTGTTGACCATTAGCCTTAGCCTGCACCTCTTGAATAAATTCTTTGACGATAGGCAGGGCAACATCAGCTTCAAGCAAAGCAATACGTACCTCTCTTAGGGCATCTTTGATATTTGCATCAGTGAGCCTCGCCTGGCCTCTTACCGTCTTAATGACTCTAGACAGTCGATCGGTTAAGGTATGTAGCATATGCTTCAGGATTTCTTTGATCGTAAGTAGAATAAAATTTGTACTTAATATTCTGTTACGCTTTAAAGTACAAATATGAGTCTTATTTTACTTCATCTAGCTACAACTCTCTCGTACGCATTATTGTCATTTTTAATTTGGCAACAATTACGGACCGGGGAACGGCTGAGCCGAAGGTTAGTGTGGTTGACGCCATGGCTTAACACATTAACTCTTTTACCTATTTGCTTACATTTTGTCCTTACCTACCATTACTCGCTAGGAACTGACGGACTTCATCTAGGTTTAGGTAACTTCACTTCTCTTATCATCGCGACAAATTGCCTGATATACGTGGCTCATAATTTCTACGATGGAAAGAATTCTTTACCTGCAATTTTGCTTCCATTTGGGGCGCTTGCATCCCTGCTACCCCTATTAGATGGAACATCTGCGGTTGTACCTAACTCAGATCTACCCATGTTTAAGGCACATTTGATCCTATCAATTGTGGCGTATGGCTTGCTTTCGGTATCGCTAATCCATGCGTTGCTCATGAGCTATTTAGAAAAAAATCTCCACCGCCATAAAATATCTCCGCTGATAGACAACTTACCTCCGCTACTAAAACTTGAGAATCTTTTATTTACCATCGCTCTTCTCGGCTTTGCTGTCCTCACAGCAGCATTACTGAGCGGGTTCTTTGTTTCTTTCGCAATTCAATCCACAATAATCCCATTGAGCCATAAAACGATTTTTAGTATTGCCTCTTGGTCGCTCTTTGCGAGCTTGTTGATTGGCAGAAAATTTCTCGGGTGGCGGGGAAGAATCGCTCGAAAAATTCTCGTGATTGGATTTATTTTGTTATTGCTCGCTTACTTGGGTTCGCGCTTTGTATCTGAAATTATTTTACGTAACCCACAATACTAGTAGAAGTAAGGCATGGATTAATACATCTGATCAGATCATGGAAAAGAAACTTAATAAATAGGTCCAGACTATGGAACACGTCTCCATTCAAACACTTGTCACATTATTTTTAATCCTAATCGTTGTTTCAGGCTTCTTCTCGATATCAGAAACAAGCATGATGGCGCTCAATAAATACCAACTGCGGCATTTAGCGAAAAAAAATCACCGGGGAGCGAAGAAAACACTCAACCTACTAGGCCAAACAGATCGCTTGCTTGGTTCAATACTGCTCGGCAACAATCTATCAAATACAGCCGCTGCTGCATTAGTTACAGCAATCACATTTAAATTGTTAGGCGAAAGCGAACTATCTCTCACGATTGCGACATTAATAGTCACAGTTGCACTCCTCATCTTTAGCGAGATAACTCCAAAGATTATTGGTGCAAGCTTCCCTGAAAAAATCGCGTTACCCGCCAGTTATATTCTCGAGCCTTTAATGCGACTGATGCATCCATTTGTGCTGGTCGCCAATAGCATCGTGAAAGTCATCTTATGGGCTCTTCGAATTAAACCCATATCAGGCAACCAAGCTTCGCAGTTGAGTCAAGAGGAGCTTCGTACATTAGTACTGGAAGGTGGAAATTACCTGCCAAGGAAGCATCAAAGTATGCTGGCCAATTTATTTGATTTGCAAGCTATAACTGTAGAGGACCTCATGGTACCTAGAAACAAAATTGAGGTCATCGAATTAAATAAATCATTAAAAGATATTCAAACCGAAATAATAACGTCCAACCACACACGATTACCAGTATTTAAGGATAATCCGGACGAAATAATTGGAGTAATCCATATACGTAAATTGTTAAACGTCTCGGAGGATAATCAAATATCAATAGAATCCATCGAACAAGTGCTTAAAGAGCCATACTACATACCAAAAGATACCAACCTACTCACACAACTTCAAAATTTTCAAGAACGTCAGGAAAGAATGGCTTATATCGTTGACGAATATGGCGACCTGATGGGATTAATCACTATTGAAGATATTATCGAGGAAATTGTGGGTGAATTCACGACTCAATCACCTTTATTTACCTCCTCAGTAAAAAAAATGAGAGATGGAAGCTTGGTGTTGGATGGTGCAATGACTCTTCGTGATCTTAACCGCGATTTTGAACTTAACTTTCCACTTGATGGAGCAAAAACCCTAAACGGTTTAATTCTAGACCACCTAGAACAGATACCAGAGACGGGAATCTCTATTCAGATATCTGATTATTACTTGGAAATTTTGCAAACAAAAGATAAGTTTGTAAAGTCGGTTAAGTTAGTATCACGTAAGGCACTTAAATAATGCCAAAAACCTTAACCATAGGTTTGACGGGTGGAATTGGCTCCGGGAAAAGTGCGGTATCGGATGCTTTCGGAAAGCTAGGGGTTACCGTAATAGATACAGATAAAATATCTCATGATCTGACCAGTAAAGGTGCTGCTGCAATTAAAGAAATTGGGCAAACTTTTGGGCTCGATGTTATTCATGGCGGCGTCCTAGATAGAGCTAAACTTAGAGATATTGTTTTTAAAGATGATTCAGCTCGCAAACTTCTAGAGAAAATCCTTCATCCGAAAATACGCGAGGAAGTTGAAGGCGACCTAGCTAAAGCAACGAGCGCTTACACTATCGTCGTTGTTCCTTTGCTTATCGAAAAAAAAGGATATGAGTTTTTGGACCGTATTTTAGTTGTGGATTGCGACGAAAAACTACAGCTTGATAGAGTTCAGACAAGAAGCGGCCTTTCGGAGAGTCAAGTCACTGACATAATGAGCAAGCAAGCAACTCGGAAACAACGTCTGTCAGCAGCAGACGATGTTATAACCAACAACACTGACTTAGATCTGCTGAAATCTCAAGTCGAGGCCCTTCATATTAAATACCTAGACTCCAGCATTGGTCTTAGCGAGAAGAACGACTCGAAAACATGAAAGACAAAAAAACCTCAGTCAACTGCCCTCACTGCGGGACATTGGTTATTTGGCAAAGTGAATCGAAGTTTCGACCTTTCTGCTCGGATCGATGTAGTTTAATCGACGCAGGCAATTGGGCCTCAGAGAAATATAGTCTATCGGTGGTTGAAGCGGAAAATGAAGAGGAATTAAAATAAAATTTCCTGCCAAGCACTTCTCATCATAGCGATTCCCACCGCTCCATGATACCAAGCATCCTTCAAATCACTGTCTTTAAGTCCACCCAAAGCATATATAGGTGTCTTAATCTCGGCACTCAAAGAGCGAAATGTCTCCCAACCCAACGGGATTTGATTTGGGTGAGATTGTGTGACTTTAACTGAACTTAATACAGCAAAATCAAGGTTTAATTCATCAACTCGGGCGAGGTCATCCGCGGTATGACAAGAGGCTGAGCACAATGGTAATTCTGGCCGACGAGTCATCGTTCCGAGCTGCGCGGAAGTTAAGTGCACCCCATCAGCCCCAAGTCGCTCAGCTATATCAATGTGCTCATTAACTATAATTCGACTCCCACTAGGACGACAAATATCTATGACTTTGCGAACAAATTTTTCTAGGTCACTAACGGACAGATGTTTTTCGCGAACTTGAATCATTTGAGGTTGCTCCTCGACTGATCTCGAGAGCTGTCGAAAAAAACTCTCTTCTCCCATTTCTGCAAGATTAGTAATTAGATATTTATCCGGAAAATGAAGTGATTTGAGAATAGGGATATTCGGCTCTAATAACGGCGAAACACCAGGTATCCCACGTCCTTGCCAGTAGAATTCCTGATTTTCTAGCGGAGCAACGACACCGTCCCAATGACGAACCTTGAAGAAATTGATGCATACTTCTCCATGTGGGTAATGAAATGTCTTTCTTACCCAGGGCTTAAAACGCTTGGGAACAATACCTAATTCTTCTTTGAGCTCTCGGATTAAAGCACCAGAGCCATCTTCATTTGACTCCACCTTCCCACCCGGAAATTCCCAGTATCCTTCATAAATCTTGCCAACTGGTCTTTTTGCTAATAAAAAATGTCCATCAGAATTTAATAAGATTCCCGCAACAACTTGGATCATTATCTATTACCGACTCACAGATTTTGTAATCTCTCGCAGTTGTCTAGCCCCGACTTCGTTTTTAGCGAATTGATAAGCAACTCGTCCACTTCTCGAGCCTCGCTCCAGAGCCCACTGTAATGACCGCCTCTTAATATGATCATCCACTTGGTAGACATCACCAGCAAGTTTTTTTACCCAATAGCTTGCAATATTTACGTATTCTTCTTGGCTGAATGCATCGAAATGTACCCAAAGACCAAACCTCTCCGACAGGGAAATTTTCTCCTCGACATTTTCTCCCGCATGGATTTCCTCACCTTTATAAGTGGTCTCTAAGTTCTCGGACATGTACTCTGGCAACAAATGGCGTCGATTAGACGTCGCGTAAATTAGAATGTTTTCTGAAGTTGTTGCAATTGAGCCATCGAGCGCCACTTTGAGGGTTTTGTATCCCTCGTCATCCGAACCGAATGACAAATCGTCGCAGAAAATAACAAAGCGATAAGGTAACTCAGATATCAAATCAATAACCTCAGGTAGTTCGTGCAAATCGGTTTTGTCTACCTCAATTAACCTCAAATTTTTCTTATAATATTTATTCAAAAGCGCCTTAATCAAAGAAGATTTTCCTGTGCCTTTAGAGCCCGTGAGAAGCACATTGTTAGCAGGAAGGCTGGCGACGAATTGCCGAGTGTTCATATCTACAAGTTTCTTTTGCTCATCTATCGCGGATAAATCTCGGATATTTATGGTGTCTGGAATAGTTACCGGCTGTAAATAGCCTCTACCGCTGGCACGTCTCCAACGGCATGCAATGACTTTCTTCCAATCAGGGTTCTCTGGCGGGATAGGTAAATACAATTCTAAACGCTTAAGAAGAGACTCTGCTCGTTCAAGCACTAATTCTAAATTAGTCAATGTTAGCTCCTATAGTCAGCATTGATCTTAACGTAATCGTGCGACAAGTCGCAGGTCCATATAGTTGCTGACTCAGCACCGCGAGCCAGATCGATATTGACAAGAATTTTATCTGCCTCCATGAGTGGTTTTATATCACTTTCCTGGTAATTTAAGGCAGGCGCGCCCTTCTCTACAACGAGAATATTTCCAATTTTCAATCGGACATTCGAAACATCCAAGGCACTAACGTCAGCAGCTCCCACTGCAGACAATATCCTCCCAAGGTTGGGGTCTGAAGCAAAAAAAGCTGTTTTAACTAGGGGAGAGTTCGCCACCGAAAAGCCTACTTTACGCGCCTCCTCAACTGAGGCAGCGCCATCCACAGTTATTTCTATGAACTTAGTTGCACCCTCCCCGTCGAGTACGATCTTTTTAGCTAGCTCCTCACAGACGGCAGTTATTTCATCTCTGAGTATTAAGAATGAGGAATCCAATATTGAATTAATTTTATTTTTATCGCCATCACCTGTAGCAATCAACATGAAGCTATCATTCGTTGACGTATCTCCATCCACAGTAATTCGATTAAAGGTCCGTTCACACGCATAGTTAACAATGTCTGTCAGACACTCAGTGGAAACATTCGCGTCGGTTGCAACAAAAGCGAGCATTGTCGCCATATTTGGCTTTATCATCCCCGAACCTTTAGCGATACCGGTTACGCTAACCAAATGCCCATCGAGACTTACTTGTCTTGAAGAAGACTTGGAGACCAAGTCTGTTGTTAGGATAGCTTTTGCCGCATCCTTCCAGCCCATCGCTTCTTGACCCTCCAAACATTGAGGCAAACCTGAGATGATTTTATCAACAGGTAAGTATTCCATGATCACTCCGGTCGAGAAGGGCAGTACTGATTGAGGATTCACCTGCATTAACTCAGCGAGCGCACTGCAGATTTTTTCCGCGTCCATAACGCCTTGTGTGCCAGTACCCGCATTCGCTACCCCTGTATTAATTACCATCGCCGTGATCGGGCTGCCCTCTGAAAGTCGTTGTTTGCAAATCTGAACAGGTGCGGCAGAGAAGTTATTCTGTGTAAACACGCCGACCACAGACGCGGCCTTGTGTAGCGTCATTACGACTAAATCGTTACGGTCTTTTTTACGAATGGCGACACTTGTCACACCAAATCTAACGCCTTCAATCGCGTGTATAGTTTCGGCGTTACCTGTCAATGCGCTTTTTGCCACGCGTCACTACCCTAAACGTCCATGGCAGTGCTTATATTTTTTCCCGGAGCCACACCAGCACGGATCATTTCTTCCGATTTTCTGCTTAGACCGAACAAACGTATCCATTTTTCCATTACCGCTTTTCTTAGCCTCAGCTGATCCTTGATCGCCCCCCTGGTTATACGAAACCTTACTTATCCTGGGTTGCTCCTGAGAAATATTTTCCACTTCCTCAGCGCTTTTAATTCTAACGCTCATGAGCAGCTTCGTAACTTCATTTCTTACTGTTTGCAACAACATCGAGAACAGCTCAAATGCCTCTCGTTTGTATTCTTGCTTTGGGTTTTTTTGAGCGTACCCCCTAAGGTGTATGCCTTGCTTTAGATGGTCTAGCGCTGCGAGATGCTCTCTCCAGTGCGAATCAATACTTTGCAACATTACTGATCGTTCATACTGCTGTACCGCATCACTTGGCGCGTCCGTCATTTTTGCGCTGTAAAACGCGTGCGCGCGCTCTTTAACTTTCTTAGTTATGTGTTCTACTTCCAGTTCTGTCGCCTGTTCCATCAGGTCACCGAGCTCCGCTTCAAACGTGTAATTAGCGCGAATAGATGATTCCAAACCAGGAATGTCCCACTGCTCTTCCAAGCTACCTTGAGGCACGAAATCACCAACCATATCTTCAATAGCGCCCTCTCGCATCCCAGAAACCATATCAGCGGTATCTATTGAATCCAGTAGATCATTTCGTTGCTCGTAAATTACTTTTCTTTGCTCATTCGAGACGTCATCAAACTCAAGCAACTGTTTTCTAATATCGAAGTTTCTTCCCTCAACCTTACGCTGGGCATTTTCAATCGCTTTCGTCACCCAGGGATGTTCAATCGCTTCCCCCTCTGGCAGCTTAAGGCGATCCATAATTGACGCGACACGATCAGATGCAAAAATACGCAAGAGAGAATCTTCTAAGGACAAATAAAACCTTGACGAACCTGGGTCTCCCTGTCGACCAGAACGTCCCCTCAACTGGTTATCGATCCTTCTGGACTC
>ERZ1047472.2279-NODE-2279-length-13733-cov-26.580640_pt1 | contig 13733 bp, 19 predicted proteins | sample MGYA00383095_ERZ1047472 | MGnify/ENA primary metagenome ERZ1047472 (study PRJEB29581, sample SAMEA5548365) | metagenome | biome: marine; feature: coastal; material: water | depth 1 m | study: Short-term variability in the microbial, nano- and picoplankton...
CACTTTCTGTTTGTGATCCTCGTAGCCCTGTAACTAAACCAGTTAAACGTTCACGCTCTGAACTAATAACTAATTGTGCTTGTGATCTTAGGTCTGTCTCTTGTGATTGTAGTTGTGTAATACGTGCTTGCTGTGCTGTTACCCAAGCATTCAACGCACGAGTTGTATTACTACCAAATAGTCCGTCACTAGTAACACCAATTACTGCTTGACCTTCTTGTATCTTAGCACGTTCTGTACTTTGTAGTTTGTTTGTAGTAACAACAATAGATTCTTCAATTGCTATAATTTGTGCTTTTAGTGTGTCAACTGCGCTATAGTCTGGTACCAGTTCACTAATACGAGCTTCGTATGCTGCCGCTTGTGTGTCTAGTCTAGTAATATCATTATCAAGTTGTGTAATTTGATCTCTATAAGGCTGTATTTGTTCTTCTACACTTGCTACACTTGTATTAGATAACTGTGTTCTAAGCTCTGATACTAAACCATTTAATCTTACTATTTCTGTATCTAAACTAGCAATTTCATCTTCAAATACAGCAACTCTTCCATCAAGTGCTAGTTCAGCGGCACCAATGATATCCAGTTGTTCTTGTATACTAGGTTGTCGTCTTGTGTATGCGCTATCAATACGTTCTTGTTCTTTATCTATTTTTGCTTGTATACCAACATCTTCCTTGTCAGCATCAGCTTCACCTTTGGCAATGCGCTCATTAGCTCTAGTAATGATCTCTTGTTCTCTAACAATTTCTTCATCAAATCTTGCTAGTGTAGCTACTTGTTCATTAGCGGCGGCGGTTTGTTCAATGTGTGCTTTGGATAGGAAGCCAAAGATACCCATACTTGTAATAAACATTAGTACTAATACTGCTACACTAAGATATATTCTCAGCCACCATTTAGCTCTATCCCAATAACGGTGTAACCAAACAGCCGCTACTAGTTTACCAATTTCCAACGCACCTCCCATTATAATAATAGGAATACTAGCTGCAGCAAATATAGCAACCAGTCCTGCCACACTATAATAAATCGCAACTCCACTGATAGTTAGTGCGACTAATAAAGTTAAAATACCAAATAACATGATTTAATCTCCGTACCGAGTGGCTAGGCCTTCGTTTATAAGAATCTGATTTACGTCAATACGGTTTTCATTTGCGTCTATAATATAGACATGTCCAAGAGTTCTACCAGCCTTGCCACGCTTATTCATAATTGTATGACAGTAAAATTCTTTTCCAATTAGATCTACTAATCGGGTACGTGCTTTTTGCGCACGTTCTTTTTCTTTTGGGTCAGCACTTCTGATATCAGCGGCATTTACCCCATGAAGTTTAATACGTTGTCGCACCAATACATTAAAGCCAAGATCAACTTCAGCATCTATTGTACTGCCATCAATAACTCGCATTGTTACGCATTTATACTCGTACATTATTATTATTCGTCCGCTTTAACAATAAAGTCTTGAGTTACTGTTGGACCAGTAATACTTAATGTATAACCACCATTGCTAGTTGGTCCAAATGTATATCCATGTTCGGATAAATCTTTAACAATACCTGAAAGTATATCGCTGCTTGCTGTAGCGTTGTCTACAAATGTATAATTATCTATCCAAGTTTGTATTGATTCTGCTGTATGTGCCATTAGTTTTCACCTTTTGTTTTTTGATCAGATAACCACGCTTTTGCGTATCTGCTATTGGGAGGAGTATTTAAAAACTTTTGTACGTTTTTGTATACTTGATTAAAGTTTTGTTCACGATCTGGGTTTTCTTGTCCCCCACTGTTATCAACTACGTGGAAGTCTGCCGCACCAAAAACTTGCTGAAACTGCATTAGATTATCTTGAACTTGTTTCCACATTTTAGAAACATTGTCAGCTGGAAGGCTTCTAGAACGTTGCTTGTTACGCTCTTGTGCTACCTCTTCACTTGTGTTTACCATAATCATCATTGTTTCGTATCCCAATGACTTTAGTGCTTGACTATCTTTTTGTACTTTGGCAACATCTTTACCTGTACCATCAATTACTACACCCAGTCTACCATCTAAATAGTGTCCACGTCTTTTTTGTGTAAGCTCTTTAGCTCTGCCACGTACTTCTTGACCTTGTGGTGAATATACTTGTTCTGGATCGCTTAAATTTATATCTTGCTTCTGTGCTAGATATTCATAAATCTCATCACTATTAACAGATTTAAGGCCGCTAGATCCAAGCATCTTTCTAGCCACATAAGACTTTCCAGAACCTGGGCCACCGGCCATAAACACTGCTTTAAAAATATGAGGGTCGTTTGGACCTTCTTCAAGTGGTTGATTTATTACTTCGTTAATTTTCATACATATATTTATGTATTTTTAGTCCCAACGATAAAATTTATGTACTCCAATTGATCCAGTAAGTGTGAGGTCACGAGCCCAACGTGGATTTACATAATGTGCGTGATAGTGAGTTGCGCCTTCTGTTAGTCCACGAAACTCTTCAAACTTCATAATACGCCAAGCAAGTGTTTGCGCACTAATCCAAGCGTCTTGGTCTTTAGGAGTGTCTGCTTTACCATCGCAATACCAGCTAAACTGACAAGCATTACGTATCATATTTCCGTTACTGTCTTGTCGACCCTGCCTAACTACTTCGCATACATTATCTGGATAACGAATATCACGTACACGATTTAATACAACATCACTAACACCAATTTGGTCAGCCATGCTACTACCACGTGCTTCGTAGTAAATGTTGAGCGCCATACAATATGTCTCTGGAAACGAATCTTGATCATATCCAGCAAAAGTTGTTTCAGCACTTACTGATGTTACTGGAGTGACTGCGAAAAACAGCATAGCTGCCATAATAAATTTTTTCATACTCTTTGCCTCATGTGTAAGAGTTTATATAATCTGTCCAAATTTAATTTCCTGTCGGACAGTTCCTCGATCATCGAGAAGTTTAACTTCGCCGTCTTTAACTTCACCTCGTTGTAGTAAGCCATGACGATCTTTAATTTTCTTTCTCATATGATTGATAGCTTCTTTTTTACTACCAAATAATTCACACTGCTTTTTAACACTTCCGTGTTTGTTGTATTCAATTGTTTCAATTTCAAATGTAGCCATAATAAACACTCCTTACTTAAATAATATATAGATTAAAACTACAAATGTCAAGTATTAATTACCATTCTTTAAAATTTCCATCATCTTCATTATCATTATAGCCTTTAGTATAAGCAGTAATTTCTAGTGGAGTCATATCCTTCATTTCAACACGAGCACCTTTTTGTGTACCTTCTGGCCAGTAGTGTGGATCAAACTCTCGTCCATAGTAACTGTCAGCACCACCACGATCATATGGGCCACCATGTACTTCATCATATATGTTGTTAATTTTGTTAAGTACATCAACAGGTAGTTCTTTTTCAATACTCATTATACTAACTCCTCATTTCTACAAATGTTTTCGATATGCCGTTCAATAGCTTTATCGCTCCAATTAGCAAAATCCAATGAGCGAGCATAACCCTTGCCAACAGCATCAGCAGTAATGTAGTATGCGTCCTCTACAAGTTGAATACGCATAAACTCTTTAAGAGTTCCTGAGGGAACACGATCGCTCCAATACTCAGTTTCAGTAGTTTTAGGAAAACTTCCCATCCAACAACCTGGTTGTTTTGAGAACTCTGCGGCTTCTTTGCGCTGAGCATTAATATAATTAATTAGTGACTGTTCCATATTCATTATAAAACTTCTCCTGTAATTACGTTAACAACTTTAGCATCTGGACCAAAAGCTGCTTGCGCCATCATGCGCTCTTCGTTCTTATCTTCTTCTGAACGGTTAGCTTGTGAAATCATATATTCTTTTAAAAATGCTGACTGTTCAGTCTTACGAGTGTTCTCAGAAAGCTCAACTTGGAAATCAGCAATTAAACCTAATGTTGCAAAGTCAGTTACCATATCAAGAAATGGAACACGGTCATTGGATACCCAACGAACTACATCTCCATCCATATATGCGTCAGCAAAGTTTTCAATAACTTTTTGTTCTGTGTAACCTGTTAGCATCATTTCTGTATCCTTTTTTGTTATCATACTACGACTATAGCACCAATACGTCTTGATGTCAAGCAAAAACGCAGAAAAAGTTTCCTGCGTTTTCAATAGGTTATAATTTTTTTTAAATTAAATCCTGTCTATTTTCTATTCCAAATAGCATATAGTACCCAGATAGCAATCAAGCCCATTAGGCCTTCTGCGCTTAGTGTGCCTAGCATCGCCGATACGTTTGCTACTACACTTGTTTCTGGGAAGAACGGAATTGCTCCCAATCCTAGTAGTTCAACAACTAGCAATAGTGCTACAATTGAAAGACCTACATCTGTTAGGCCAGCAGCCCATCCTTTAATCTTTTTAAGAATATCCATAGTTTTATCTCCTTTTAGATTTTACGGGTTATGTCTCCCGGTGTGTGAACAGTCACACAACTTCACCATATTAACATAAATGTTATAAGTTGTCAAGAAGTTTTTAAGTATCTTCTAAATCAAGCCACTGATACCAGCTTGGATGTCGCACCGCAAAATCTAATTGCTTACGTTTACGTACAAGCTCGTAATATCCTGGTTGGTAAGGTTTGTATAGTGGACGCCAATTTGGCCCTACTTTATCACTTTTACTCCAGTTACAGGGTTTACATGCTGTAATACAATTAGTCCAGGATGTCTTGCCGCCTTTTGATACAGGCATAACATGATCCATTGTAAGTTCACTTTTCAGATGTCTTTCACCACAGTAGCCACACTTATATAAATCTCGCAAATACAAATTGTTTTTGCTAAATCGGGGCCTACGTGTTTTGTGCATAAAATCTTTCAGCATAATAACTGCTGGCACTCTTGTTTCCCAACTAGGAGATCGGACAACCCAATCATCATACCAGTCGAGTACTGTGCATTTATCGTGGTACATATACATTACTGCTTCTTTCCATTGTACCACACTTAATGGTAAGAAACTAACAGGTTGTGCGTCTGCATTCAGAACCAAGGTATCGCTCAAGTTTTAGTCCACTTCGTTGTTTTATGTATTTATTCTGGGTCTTGAGACAACACTTCAAGTAATCTTTCTAATCGTTCTTCTGTCCAATTGTGTTCCTGATAAAATTCACCTGTTACAGGAAACCATTCACCATATTGCTGTATGTCATTGGAATTTAATGGATCAAATCCATCTTCAATCATTTGTTTACATTCTGCTCGATGCAATCCGCTTTTACGTACTGCTCTCTCTAGATTGAAGTCTATTACATTACTCATTAATCACACTCTGGAAATTTATATTCTACAATCTTACGAACTACTTTTACTTGTCCGTTAAGTTTATTTGTTACATAATGTTTTGGTTCATTTGCGCCGTATAAGAACAATGCTCTTTTCGCAAATCCAAATATTTCTCTTTTTGTGCTTGATAATACAGTTTCTCGTGGATCGTTATCGCCAATCTCATCGAGGTATCTTAATGCGTATAATGTTATGTCGTCTACCCCTAGGGGTACTTCGACTTTTGCCATAATTTTGCGCCCGTTTCCAGTATCTTTCGATCTCATTAGTTTGCCTTTCATTTGCCTATGGTTAAGTTATAGTGTATGCCATGACGTCTTACCATAACCTATTACTTTACATAATATACGGCAAAACGACTTATTTGTCAAGTGTTTTCTTCAGTATTATTTATAATTCAACGTATTCTAGTTTAACACTCCAGTTTACAGAGGACGTATCTCCACGTACTCTGATACTCAAGGTATTACTTAAAATTTCTACAGTAGCGTTCCATCCTGTGTCAATCGCAGTCCAATCACTATTAACATCAGGAGTAGTATAAGAACTTGGTGTGTTAGCAGAAATATCAGCATTTGCTTGATATATAATTAAGTCGTGTTCAACTTGATCACCAGTTGAATATGCTGTAGTAGCGTTCCAAGGATTAATTAATAGCTCTCCAGTGTTACGCTGATAGTCTATACGACTAACTGCGCCAACAAAACTATCTACATCGTTAATATCTTGTACTACACCTTGTAGTTGCCAAGCTCGGTTAGTTGCCGCCTGCCCAGCTAAAACATAAATCTTAAAGAACCAAGTTTTGTTAGTACCAGGACTAAGTGCTAATCCATTAAACAATACTGGTGTTGATATTGCGTCAGTAGTTGTTAGGGTTGTATTTCCTACACCTGGTATAGTTAAATCAATATCATTAGCATTTTCAGTAATTGTTACACTGTTGTTGGACGATTTTAGTTTTCTGAATTGTAAATCATTTGTTACTCTTGATTTAAATATCTCTGCTCCAGTACCTAAATTACTAGCAGTTAGTGTATCACTAATAGTAATATCACTAGTATTTTGTACAATACTAAGAGCACCACTAGCATTAATTTTTCTGAATTCTTGTTCATTACTGACATTTTTTTGTTTGTATACTTCTACACCAGTACCTATGTTAACAAAAATATTACTTTGCGCATTAATGTCATCAATTGTTGCTATATCTCTCCAACTATTTGTACTAGCATAATATGCTTCTACTTCATTAGTTGTGTTATTGTAGCGTAACATACCACTATTGGCTGGTGTTAATCGTTGAGTAGAACTACCAACTGGTATAGTAATTGAACCCTGTCCTGGTATAATTGTATTATCAGCTAGTCCAATAGTAGGATTACCACCAGCACCATTACCATTAATAACTGTTATTTCATTATTAGTACCGTTAATTGATCTTGCTATGGCAACTGTACCATCTTTTGCTACAAATCCTGTGCCAGACAATTCGTTAACGTTTTTTCCAAATGCTGTAAATGTTACACTACTTTGTTGATAGTCTGCCATTGTACCAAAGTTAAATGAAGCTGTATCTAAACGAGCAAATATAGTTAAAATGTCTGTTCTTACTACCAAATCGTGTGTATTTGTTTGTAGTGCTAACTGTGCAGCTTCACTATTAACCAAATAAACATTAGCACCGCCGCCGCTTTGTACTGAAATAGTACCACCTGCTACTGTTGGATTATCTGTAGCTGTATTTCCTTCACTAGTACTTAATCCACCTGCCAAATAGCCTGGGCTATTAGGTGTTGTTGGGTCACTGCCTAAACTTTTATCATCTTCACGTTGTACTACTTGTGTAGTATATCCAATGATTGTACCACAATAATCATATACTGGTATCTGATTGTCTACATTACTCTGTGGATCGTCTGCTTGATCTAGTAGTGTTAAGAAATCATCATCAAACAATAGTTTAAAGATGTTTTCGTATTCAATTGGTTGAGCATCTTCTGGTGATAAGTTACTTCCACTAACTGGAACAGATCCAGTACTACCTCCAAGTGATGTTCCTGGTCTATATGTAACTGGATAACCAGCAAGTTTGTCATATAAACCTTTCATACTTGAGGCTAATCGAGCATTGCCAGCGATACTGCCGTTTTGTGGGTTATGCATAACACCAACACCACTATTACAACCTGGATCAGGAGTAGCAAATTGACTTCCGCCTAAACTATATGACCCATTAATGTTATTCTCAAAACTAATTAAGTTTTTAATACCACTAGCAACACCTTCAATATCTCCACGTATACTGTCAATTACACTTTGCCCAAGTGACCCAGCATTAATAGCATCAATGTTATTAGCAATGTTGCCTAAGATGCCGCCATTAAATACATTACCATTAAATCCACCTGTGCCTATACAAGCACACACTTGACCAGGTACAATACTACCAATTTGATCAATTAAGTTTTTACCAGCACCAAGGAAACTACCCATTGCTCGTTCCAACATATTTGGAATAGCAATAGGATCTACTGGTGCGCTACAAAAGTTAATCATATTAGCAACGTTTTGTGCTTCTGCTAATACACCATTAAGACGTCCAAGTATACTATCTAACTTAGTGTGATCCATAAAGTCGTTCATTGCGCCATCTAGTTGTGATAACGCATCATATAGCTCGCCTTGTAATGCTGGAATACCCAGTAGCGCATTAATGTTTGCGCTCATACAAATCTGAATGTTTGGAAGTTTTATACCATTGCCGCCTAGTACACCACAAAGTAATTCACGTAGTGTAAAACTATACTCTGCTTGTGCTACTGCTCGTAAATTACTATTACCTAAAGCAGTGGTACCACTTAGATGATGTCTAGTATCAAGATAGTCGTTGGCATTTTGTAAACCATTTTTAAAATCAGTAAATTCTGCCATGTTAACCTCCGGCTCTTACATTGCCGCTTGCGCTTGTTGCTGATGGTCCACAGTGTTCAGGACCATATCCTGGTCGTCCGCAATAACTATCACGTGATGCAGGATCATTTAAAATGATAATAGGTTTGCCGCCAGCACGAGTTCTACCACTAGTCGCAGTAGCTTGAAGAGCGCCCCCACCATGACTGTTGGGGTCGCCCTCTGTACTAATAAATTGGTTGTTTACTCTGACATTATTAACTATAGCTCTAGTTGATGCGCCACATAGTCGTTTATCATTATTTCGGTGTACAAAGTTCATACACGTATTTATTAAATAAGAAAATTGCTTTCTGCTGTGGTTGCTGTTGTAATACCAGTGGTGCTTTTCATATAACCGTCAGCTAAGTTCTTTTCAGTTTTTGTAATTGCTACAACTTGCGCTTTACCAATAAACACTGGATCATTGCTTTTTGTATCAATACTCATAATCCAAGGAATAAGCATTGCTTTGCCATCCTGTGGATTAATTGTAAGCACTGTTGGCTTTATTACGTTTAGTTCTGTTGTAGTGTCTGAATCAAATCTAGCAACGACTTCTTCGCCAGTGCTACATTTAACAGTCATTACATCGCCTTTTTTAAAGTTTGAAATCTTTAACATTTAAGTCTACTTCTCCTATGAGTTCACGTACAGTTTGAGGTTGTAATCTTACTAACGCCATTCCGCCGCCTTCTACTAATAATTTGCCATTATGATAAATTTGTGGCATTGTTCTGTGACCTTCTGTAATTAGAAACTCACGTGCTTCTGGAACAGACTCGACATTGATCTCCTCAAATTCGAATCCGTTCTTTTTTAAATAATCCTTAGCCATGTCACAGTACCCGCATAAGTTTTTGCTGTATACTGTAATCATAAACTAAATCCTTTGAATGTATCTGCGTTTACATCTTGCTTTGTACCACCATTAATATAACTTGTAATTTCTGTTTCTTGTGGTGCTACTTGTACATCTCCGCCAGCAATCCATTTTTGTGTCCAAGGTAATGGGTTACTAGTTTGTGTGTAAATCTTAGGTAGTCCAGCATTTGTCATACGCTTCATAGCAATGTGTTCAATATACTGACTTAGTAGTTCTTTGTTTAAGCCAAGCATACTACCATCTTTAAACAAATAGTCAGCCCAGGCTTTTTCCTGATCAACTGCGTCAGTAAACATCTTAATACATTCAGCTTCTGTTTCACGAGCAATCTGTTCAAACACTGGATCATCTTTTTTCAGTGTTTTAAGTAATAACTGTGTTGATCCTAAGTGTAGGTTTTCATCACGAGCAATAAACTTAATAATTTTAGCATTGCCTTCCATCTTTTTAAGTTCAGCAAACGCCCAGCTACACGCAAATGATACGTAAAAACGAACACCTTCAAGAATGTTAACACTCATTAGTGCTAACCAAAGTTTCTTTTTAAGCTCGTACATATCAACTACAACTTTTTTGCCGTTAACTGTATGTGTACCTTCTCCTAGTAGATTGTAATAACTAGCATTTTCAATCAAGTCGTCATAGTACTTGGAAATATCTCCAGCACATTCAATAATCTCTGGAATATCCATAAGTTGATCGAAAATAACACTTGGGTCATTATATACATTACGAATAATATGTGTGTAACTACGACTGTGAATTGTTTCACTAAATGTCCAAGTAATAATCCAGTTTTCTAGTTCTGGCAAACTTACAATACTGCCAAACGATTCTACTGGACCACGTCCTTGTACACTGTCTAACAAGATTTGTCTTTTAAGATTACTTGTAAAGATGTGTTGCTCATGCTCAGTTAACTGTTTAAAGTCTTTACCGTCACGATAGGTATCAACTTCTTCTGGACGCCAAAAGAATCCTAGTTGTTTGTCTGTAAACTTATCAAAGCTAGGATACTTCATTGTATCGTAACGTTGAATTGTTACACCACCGGATGGATCAAGGAATGCCAAGTTATTCGTTTGGCTACCTTTGTTAGTTACGTCAAAAACACTCATTTATTTTCTCTCTTTATATTACACAGCTTTCGCATTCATCGTCTTCAATTGTTATATTATCTTCTACTATACTTGATTGTTCAAGTTTGTCAATATCTATTTCACCTGCTCCGTCATATGTGTTAAAATAGTATAACTGTTTGCCGCCATACTTGTAGAACATCATTAGGTGTTGTAGCATACTACTCATTGGAATCTTCTCATCTGGGAAGTGCTGTGGATTGTAACTTGTATTAACACTAATACCTTGATCAATATATTTTTGTAACACTGCCATAATCTTTAAGTAACCCTCTGGAGATGTTTGATCCCATAGTAGCTCATATTTGTTCTTAAGATGATGGATACCAGGCACAACTTGTTTTAGTACACCATGCTTTGATTGTTTAATACTAACAAGACTACGTGGTGGTTCAATGCCGTTTGTCGCATTACTAATTTGTGCTGATGTTTCGGCTGGCATTAGCGCCATTAGTGTACTATTACGGATGCCAGTTTCAGCTAATTGTTTTCTTAGTTCTTTCCATGGCATACGTTCTTTATGTGCTACCAGTTCATCAACATCTTTCTTATATGTGTCAATAGGCAGGATACCATCACTATATTTTGTTTGGTCATTCCACAAACATGCGCCTTGTTCTTGTGCTAAATCCGCACTTGCTTTAATTAAACTATAACTCCACGCTTCAGCATACTCATCAATCATTTCTAGATTAGGCTCGCTATATGTCATATTATTACGTGCCATCCAGTATGCTAAGTTAATAATACCTACTCCTAGTGGACGTCTACCCATGGTTGCCATTTCTGCCGCAATTACTGGATAGTTCTGATAACTGAGTAAAGCATCGAGTCCACGTACTGCTAGTTTACCAATACGAATAAAATCACTTGGTTTTTTAACATTGCCCCAATTAACAGCACTTAGTGTACATAAGGCAATCTCACCATCTGGATCATTAAAGTCATTAAGCGGTTTAGTAGGCAAATTAATTTCACAACACAAGTTACTTTGTTTAATAGGTGCCTGATCTGCTTTAAACGATCCATGCTCATTAGAATGGTCAACGTTTTGTAAATAAATTCTTCCAGTATCTTTGCGTTCTCCTACAAAGTGACTAAACAACTCAAGTGCTGGTACTGTCTTCTTACGTAGTCTAGTATTACGTTCTGCTGTTTCATACAGACGTTTAAACTCGTCTTGATCAGCAAAAAACGCCTCATATAGACCTGGTACATCACTAGGCGAGAATAAAGTAATATCTCCACCAGTAATTAGACGTTCGTACATTAGTTTATTAAACTGTACACCATAATCCATTTGACGTACACGATTATCCTCAATACCTTTATTGTTTTTAAGAACTAGTAAATCTTCTGCTTCGAGATGCCAAATCGGGTAATATAATGTTGCTGCTCCATTTCGCACGCCGCCTTGGCTACATGATCTGGTAGCAGACTGGAACATCTTAAAGAAAGGAACGACCCCGGTATGATATGCGTCACCCTTACGTATGGGGGAGCCGAGAGCTCGTATACTTCCTGCTCCAATACCAATTCCTGCTTTTTGTGATACGTACTTGACAATACTACTAGTAGTTGCGTTAATGCTATCGAGGCTATCGCCAGTTTCAATAAGAACGCACGAACTAAATTGTCTCTGTGGAGTACGAACGCCCGCCATAACAGGAGTAGGTAAACTAATATCGAAAGTACTAATAGCATCGTAATAATCCTTAACCCATTTTAATCTTGTATCTTTATCATATGAAGCAAATAATGTTGCCGCAATTAGCATATATGCCATTTGTGGTGTTTCTAGTTTTTGTCCTGTAACACGATTTTGTACAAGATACTTTCCACGCCACTGCTCCATAGCAGCATATGTAAAGTCTTGATCACGTTCGTGTTTGATATAGTTATTAAGTTCTTCCCATTCTGAAGCAGTATAATCAGTGAGCAACGCTGGATCATACCATCCTTCATCTACATTACGGGTAATTAGTTTTAAGATGTGCCAAGGTTGAAAACTATCGTATACTTGTTTGCGCAAATGATATACAATAAGGCGTCCTGCTACCCACTGATAGTTAGGAGCATCTTCTTCAATTAACTCTGAAGCACTTTTAATAAGTGTTTCTTGGATATCATCAGTTGTAATGCCATTGTAAAAATGTAAGTTACTCTTCATCTCAACTTGACTAGGGCTAACTCCGTTAATACCCTCACAGGCATAAAAAGCTACTTTATGTAGCTTTTCAAGGTCTATTGCCTCTTTACTTCCATCTCTTTTTGTTACTTGAATGTTGCTCATACTGTTTTTGTCCTTATAGTATATCTAATGCCGAATCATCGTAGTTCGGTGTGTTATTTTTTATTTTATTATGTTTTTTATTTTAGTTCTGTAGGAAACAGAACATATATCTTCAGTGGGTAATGTACTTATACGGCCATGATCAAAGTTAAGCAAGTGTTTATTGTCGATCAACGCACAAAGACGCTGAAAACTTTTACCAAGACATGTTACATACAATAGTTCATTTTGTATGTCTGGGTTAGCATAATAGATAGTATATGCCATACCCAAGGCGACACTATTTTGACAAAAGTTTCCTTGATGTAACATTTCCCAAGGTGTTGGCCAGTGTTCTGAATTAACAGGATCAATGGTTATACTACTTAATGGTGCGTTTTTCCACCAGTGCATAACAGTATTACTTACTTCAAGTGTGTTTGTTTTATCCAAGCCATTACGGAAGTCACGCCACATACTTAAACGCTTGCTAGGTGACTCGTACCAGGCTTGATTATTTAATTGCTGTTCCAAAGTTGATATGTATATTTAAATTTCGTTATAGTATTAGCGCCATCAGTGTACATTAAACGTAGTGTGTTTGCTACGCTAATATCTGCACTAAAGGTTACGTCTACTGTTGCGGTTTCGGTATAATTATCATCAATTGCGCTTGTTGAAGCACTAATGTCTGTTGCCATTCTGATTTGGCCAACACGTACACCATTAGTACTTTCTAATGTATAATCAATGATAGCGATATTGTATAGTGTGGTATCAATACTAAAGCCAGTTATAGCACTACTACCATTAGCAGCAAGTTCAATAATACTTGGAATTGTTGCGTAACGCTCCATGCTAATTTCACCATTGTAGTTTGCTGTAATAGCACCCGTTGGTGCTGTAGAAAATGTCAATGTACTACCTACAATACTGTAATCAGCAGCATTAACTTGTGTGCCAGCATCAAAGATAGCAACTACACCATTTTGTAGTAATGTACTTGGTACAACAAACGCAGTATTTACGCCATTGCCTGTACCTACACTAATAGTAGTATTCCCGATAAACAACCTTTGATTATCTGTTGCGTATCCAATTTCACCTGGATCAAGCATAGGCAAATCTGCGAAGTCGC
>ERZ1047472.2288-NODE-2288-length-13698-cov-7.690684_pt1 | contig 13698 bp, 10 predicted proteins | sample MGYA00383095_ERZ1047472 | MGnify/ENA primary metagenome ERZ1047472 (study PRJEB29581, sample SAMEA5548365) | metagenome | biome: marine; feature: coastal; material: water | depth 1 m | study: Short-term variability in the microbial, nano- and picoplankton...
AAGCAGCTACACTACTTGCTAAAGCTAAAAAACCAATCCAGTCAAGTGATACACCCCCAGCAACTGGCTTTTTAGGTACTACAGCTATAACAGCAAACAAAGCACAAAACCCAAATGGAACTAAAGTATAAAAAATCCATCTCCAATCAAGTAATTCTCCTAAATATCCACCAATGGTCGGCGCAATAACTGGGCCTAGAATAGTTCCCATACCCCAAATTGCCATTGCCAATGATCTTTGCTTAACAGGGAATGCTGCTAAAACTAATGTCTGTGATAAAGGAGGCAAAGGAGCTCCAAAAACACCTTGGGCAACTCTCGAAATCACAATTTCTTCTAAAGAGTTAGATAAACCACAAAATATAGATGAGACAATAAACCCTAAAACACTAAAAACAAGAATGGTACGAATTTGTAATCTTGAAGTTAACCAACCAGCAAAAGGCGTAAAAATTGCTGTTGCAACAATATTACCTGTCACAACCCAAGAAATTTGATCTTGCGTTGCACCCATAGCACCTCTCATGTCTGACAAGGCTATTGAGGCTATGGTTACATTCATTGCATAAAGCATAGTTACAAAAGTAGCGGTAGCTAATATGAACCATTTGAATGATGACTGAGTATCAGTTACTAAAGTATTCAATGTTATCTCAAAACAATTCAAAGAAATATGAAAAAGGTCTGATTATAAAAGGAACATCCCTTTTATATTTTGTATCAATCGTAACTGAAACAGTCATACCAACTCGAAGATCTTTTTTGGAATTATTTTGAATATTTTCATTAATAATTGATGAGCCTATAGCTATTTTAACGGGAACTCTTTGAACTACTTTTACCCAGTTTCCAGAAGAATTTTGAGGCGGTAAAATTGAAAACTCTGATCCAGTTGCTGGACTTATACTCTCAACTTTTGCATTCCACCTATTATTTGGATAAGCATCAGGCGTAAAAACGGCTGATTGATTAACTTTTATATTAGTTAGTTCTGTTTCTTTTAAATTAGCTTCTAACCAAGCATTTTTTTCATCGACAATTGCAAAAAGAACTTTCCCTATATCTATATATTCTCCTTCTTCTAAATTCATTTGTGCAATAATTCCATCTTGCTCTGCAAAAATTGTAGATTGCTCTATATCAAAAATTATTTTCTCTAATTTACTTAAATGTTTTAAATATAAAGGGTGTTCATCAAATTTTAACTCTGCATCTCCATTAAGCGTAGTTAAAATTGTCTTAGCTTTATCATTAATAATCTTTAGTTTTTGCTTTGAAGATGTATAAGAATGTTTAATTTCTTCAAAATTACTATTAAGTTTTACAGCTTTTAAATTATTAATAGCCGATTGGTATAAGTATTGTTCTTCATCCAATTTGCTTTTTAAACCAACACCCTTGTTTACTAGATTTTTAATTCTGTTAAATTCTAGTTGATGATACTTTACTTTTTCTTCAGCAAGTTTTATTTCAACATTAATTAGAGATTTAGCCCTTCGCATTTTTAACAAGTAGTATTTAATTTCTTCTTCTGCTAATTTTATTTCTTCTGTTGCTTCGTTATATTTCGATTTTCTATTATCTATTTCTTTTTTAATTGTTAATAAATTTTGTTTCTGTTCAGATAAATCAAATTTAAGTTTTGCTGTATCAATTTTGAAAAGTTTTTGTCCTTTTTTTACTTTTTGGTTATCTTTTACAAACACCGTCTTAACTCTTCCTGGTATTTGAGACTGGATAGATATAATTGGCGCTTTGATATAAGCGTTCTCTGTTGTTATGTATCTTCCTAGAGAATAAAAAAATCCTAAAATAAACATTATCGTCATTAATGGAATGAATATTAAAAGAATAAATCTCTTAAATTTCTTTTCTTTATATGTTTCGTCCTGCATTTTTTTAAATTCCCTTTATTATATTTTAGACGATAAATCTTGTTTAAGAGTTTGAAGTAGTTCTGTTAATTTTTTGAGGTCTTCAGTTTTCAAGATTGATAGAGATTCCTGTCTATACTCGGCAGCCTTTTTTCTCATAGATTCTATTAGTGGCTTAACATTTTCAGATAGATAAATATTTTTAATTCGACCGTCTTTGCCATCAACTTTTCTTACGATCCATCCCTTTAATTCCATTCGGTCTATTAATCTACTCAGGGGTGCTTTTTCTATATCCATAAGCACACCTAATTCAGACTGATTTATTCCATCTCTAAATCGTAGATATGTTAAAAGCCACCACTGTGATCTTGTTAGACCTATGGATGCCATTTGCCTATCATATAATACTCTCAATAACCTAGCTACATCGTGTATTAACAATCCTATATTTTCTTCAAAGTTTTCTTGCAAAAAAACCACCATAATCAACAAATTAGTTTCCTAGTAAACTATTTAGTTAACATATTTAATAATTAAGTAAAATAAAAAAATTATTTAAGTAAGTTTCTTCTAAATTTTAATTTTGATGAACACTAGCTGCACTAAATTTTAACTCAGGGATCTTTCCAATAGGATCTAAAGTAGAATTAGTTAAAATATTTGCTGCTGCTTCTTTAAAGCAAAATGGTAAGAAAATCATTCCTGGCAGAAGATCATCATCTAATCGTACATTAATATTAATTTCACCTCTCCTGGTTCTGATTTTTACCTTCTTATTCAAGTCTAAATCATAGAACTTACTGTCATTTTCATTCATAAAAATAATAGGGTCAGGCTCTAATTTGTCTAATATAACTGCTTTTCTAGTCATAGTGCCTGTGTGCCAATGCTCTAGCAATCTACCAGTAGATAAAACTAATGGAAATTCTTTACTTAATTCATCATTTGGCATTATTAATTTAGTAGGAGTGATTTTTGCTAATTTATTTAATGTAGGAAATCCATCATTAAAAATAATGTCTTGACCTAATTCAAATTCACTTTCTACTGGATAAGTGACAAAACCATCTCTTTCTAATCTTTCCCATGATATATTATTTAAAGAAGGCATGATTAGTTTCATTTCATTAAAAATATCTTTTGGCGATTGATAATTCCAATCTAACCCCATCCTTTTAGCTATTTCTTGAATTATCCACCAATCTTGTTTTACATTTTCAGGTGTCTTTACAACAGCTCTTCCTAATTGAACTTGTCTGTTAGTATTTGTATATGTCCCATTCTTTTCAGCATGAGCGGATGCAGGTAAAATAACATCAGCGTGCCACGCTGTTTCAGTCATAAAAATATCTTGAACAACTAAATGTTCTAATTTTGCTAAGGCCTTTCTTGCATGATTTTGATCTGGATCAGACATAGCAGGGTTTTCACCTTGAACATACAAGCCTTTAATTTTATTCGAATATATATCTTCTATAATTTCAACTACTGTTTTACCTTCATTAGGATCCAAAGTAGCATTCCAAAAACTTTCCATTTCTGATAGATTTTTATTAACATCTACTCTTTGGTAATCAGGATATGACATAGGTATCAAACCAGCATCTGAAGCACCTTGAACATTATTTTGACCTCGAAGCGGATGTAATCCTGTCCCATCTCTTCCAACTTGACCTGTAATTAAAGCTAAATTTATTAAGCAAAAAGCATTCTGCGTTCCATGCACATGCTGAGAAATGCCCATGCCCCAAAAAATAATTGAGGTTTTAGATTTTGCGTATAATCTTGCAACTTCTCTAATAATTTCTGAATTAATTCCACATATTTTTTCCATTATTTGAGGGTTAAAACTTTTAATTTCTTTCTCTAAAAGTTCAAAACCTTCTGTATTATTTTTAACATAATCTTCATCAATTAGCCCCTCTTCAATGATTGTATAAATCATTGCATTCAATAATGATAAATCTTGGCCTGGATTAAATTGTAAATGGTGTGTTGCATATCTGGAGAGGTTTTGCTTTCTAGGGTCCATTATAATTAGCTTTGATCCATTCTTAACAGCTTGTTTTAAATATGAAGCCGCTACAGGATGATTTTGTTCAGGCCTTGCACCAATTACTATAATACATTCTGCATCTTTAGCTGCTGTAAATGGTGCTGTTACGGCAGCAGAGCCAACAGATTGAAGTAATGCTGCGACGGAAGACGCGTGGCATAGACGAGTACAATGATCTACATTATTAGTCTTAAAACCAGTTCTGATTAATTTTTGAAATAAATAAGCTTCTTCGTTAGAGCCTTTGGCAGAGCCAAATCCAGCTAAAGAGTTAACTGGGTTATTATTTAAAATTGAATTAAATTTTTTCGATGAATAACTTAAAGCTTCTTCCCATGAAGCTTTTCTAAAATATTTATAAACATCCTTACTCTCTATTGTTAGATCCCATACTTTTGATTTTTTATCTATTCTTATCAAAGGTTCTGTTAACCTTAATGGACTGTTAATATAATCAAATCCAAAACGACCTTTTACACATAATCTATTTTCATTTGCTGGTCCATTATCTCCATTGACTGCAACTATTGAATTATCTTTTACACTTACGTTAGTCTGACAGCCTACTCCACAAAATGGACATAAACTTTTTATGTGCTTGTCAGGAAAAACTGTTTGAACATTATTGTCATCTAATAGAGCAGTTTCCATTAATGCCCCAGTAGGACAAGCTTGAACACATTCTCCACAACCAACGCAACTACTCGATCCCATCAAATCATCAAAGTCAAAAACAGGGTAACTGCTTGCCCCTCTACCAGACATCCCTAGCACATCATTAACCTGTACATCTCTACACGCTCTAATACATAAACCACACTGGATACAAGCATCCAATGCAACAGTCATTGCCGGATGACTGTTATCCAACGAAGGAACAATTTTTGAATCTTTCTTTGGGAATCTTGTTTTTGATATTTGATTAGTCTGAAGAATTTCCCAGAAATGGCTTTTTTGATTATGAGACTTTTCTTTTGCTGGTTGGTCAGACAACAAAAGTTCTAATACTAATTTTTGAGATTTTTCAACTTTGTCATTATTTGTTATTACTTCCATGCCATTAGACGGTTTTCTTATGCAAGATGCAGCTAATGCTCTTTCACCTTTGATTTCCACCACACAAGATCTACAATTACCGTCAGCTTCATAACCTAGTTTATTACTGTGACACAAATGAGGAATAAAATCACCCTCTCTTTTAGAAACTTCCCATATACTCTCATCTTCACTTGCTGTAACGGCTTTACCATTAATGAAAAACTTAACCAAATCAGGCATGATTTTTTATCTCATCTGGAAAGTATTTTATACTTGATCTAATTGGGTTTGTTGCAGCTTGACCTAATCCACAAATTGACGAACTTTCCATAACTTCACAAAGATCTTCTAGAAGTTCAATGTCCCATTCTTGTTCATTCATTATAGTTACTGCTTTTTCACAACCAACTCTACAAGGTGTGCATTGACCACAACTTTCTGCTTTAAAAAACTCAATCATATTTAAGGCAACTTGTCTGATTTTATCTTGATTTGAAAGTATTACCACTGCCGCAGAGCCAATAAATGTATTATGTTCGTTTAAAGTATCAAAATCTAAAGGAACATTATTTAAAGAAGCTGGCAAAAGTCCTGAAGATGCTCCTCCTGGCTGGTAAGCTTTAAAGGTATGACCTTCACTCATCCCTCCTGCTGAATCAATTATATCTGAAATGGTTGAACCTGAGGGAAGAAGATATAAGCCTGGTTTTTTTACCCTTCCAGAAACGGAGTAACTTCTTAAACCTATACGATCATTTTTAATTGTGTTGTTAAAAACATGTGGACCATCTCTCATAATTTTAGACACCCAATAGAGTGTTTCAACATTATGAACTAATGTAGGACGTCCAAAAATACCTACTTGGCCAACAAAAGGCGGTCGGTGCCGGGGCAATCCTCTTTTACCTTCAATGCTCTCAATCATGGCACTTTCTTCACCACATATATAAGCTCCCGCTCCTCTTCGAATATCTATAAAATGTTTGCTTATTATATTATTATCTTCGAGTTTTCTAATTTCTTCTTTTAATATTTTTAAAATAGCTGGGTACTCATCTCTAATGTAAATAAAACATTTTTCAGCTGAGACGGCTAAGGAAGCTATTAACATTCCTTCTAAAAACATATGAGGCTCTGTTTCTAAATAATGCCTGTCTTTGAAAGTACCAGGTTCACCCTCATCTCCATTAACTGCAAGATATCTTGGACCTTGTTCGTTAGAGACGAGTTGCCATTTTTTAGCTGTTCTAAAGCCAGCTCCACCTAATCCCCTGAGATCAGATTTTATTAAATCATCATACCAATTATCACCATTTATATTTGAAATAATTTCTTTTAATTTTTTATAGCCCCCTTTATTTATATAACTTTCAAAATTTTCATAATCTGGAATTACTGGTTTAACTTTGTTGTTTTTTACAGCATCTCTAATTTTAATGATATCTGCATTATCTACATGATAATGACCTATTTCAACTGTTGGAGCAGCAAAACATCTACCCATACAAGGAGCTTTTAAAATTCTAACTTCTTTACTATTATAATTTTCAAGTAATTGAGTTTCTAACTCGCTAGACCCAGAAAGTTCACAAGATAATGAGTTACATACTCTAATGGTCATATTAGGAGGAGGAACTTCATCATTTTTAACTATGTCAAAATGAGCATAAAATGACGCTACTTCATATACTTCTACCTTACTGATTTTAAGTAATTTTGATAATAGTGTGAGGTTTTTTTCAGAAAGAAACCCATAGTGATCTTGAATTATATGTAAATGTTCAATTAATAAATCACGTCTTAATCTTATTGGATGAAGTAAACCTTCTAAAAAATCTAGATCTTCTTTAATATTTTTCATTTTTTTATAATCATCAGACATTTTTTTATTACATTAACAAATTAATAAAAATTATTTTACAGTATTATCATAGGCTTTAACAATTTTTTCTGCTGTAGCTTGAATATCGTCTATTAACATACCTGGCTTATATAAATTTGAACCCAAACCAAAACCGGTAATATTAACTTCAATCCAAGAAGAAAAACTAATTTCATCTATGCCTCCAACAGCAACTGAAATAATATCATTAGGCAATACTGCAGATAATGCCTTAAAATTTCTTGGTTTCAAAAGTGAAGCAGGAAAAAATTTTAAACCATCCGCACCTGCATCTAGCGCTTGAAAACATTCCGAGGCTGTAAAAACTCCCGGAAGACTAAGCATATTCAACTCCTTTGTCTTCTTTATTATTAAAGGATTTGAATTTGGTGAAACTATGATATTGCCACCTGCATCTGCAACCTTGGACACCTGATCATCTTTTAAAACTGTTCCTGCTCCAAAAACACCTTTATCCCCATGAAATTTAACCATTCTTTCAATCGTTTCATAAGGTCTTGGTGAATTCAAAGGAACTTCAATAATTTTTATACCAGCCTCAATTAAAACATCTGAAACACTCTCTGCCTCCAGAGGAGTTATACCTCTTAAAATAGCAATTAGAGGTCTTCTTGAATTAAATATATTATTCTTATTTAACAAAACGCACCCTTATTTTATTTTTTCTTTAAAATACTTTAAACCTTTGAGTGTCATATCTTCAGCTTCATAAAAAACTATTGATGACACCCTATCTTTTAAAACATAGCTATATAATTTGTTTAATTCTTTATTTCCTATTAATGCTATCTTGCTTTTCTTCCAATAGTCTATGCTCCCTAATAACTCTAGACCCAATAAATAACCTGACAACCTAGATTTATAAATAATCTTATTCCTTGAATTTATTAAATCGTCAGCCCTTAATTTAAATAGAGCATTTCCAAAAAGACTTGGGTTCTTAAAAATAAGATCAACTGATTTTAACAGTTCTTCTTGATCAGTCTTATTAGATTTAACACTATGAATAAGCACTGTATTTTGTGAAATCACTTCAAATAATTCACCAGTCATGAAAGTTTGAAATTTTACTATATTTTGATCTTTTACCTTAATCCATTTACTGTGTGTTCCAGGCAAGCAGATAGATCCTTCAAAATTAGGGTTTTCATGAAAAAATCCTGCAACTTGAGTTTCTTCACCCCTCATTACATCAGGTTGATCAATTTGTGAAATGCCAGAAAAAATTTTGAGAGCAATACGATTATCATTTATCAATGGTGATATAAATTTAATATTATTTAGATCACAGGGAGTTTCTTGATAAGGTGCCTCAGACCAACCTTGACGTGCTCCAACCATGCCACTAGCCAAGACCTCAATAGTTTGATAATCATCTAACCAATTTTCGATTAAACTAATAAATGTTTTTTCAAAACTATTATTATTTATAAATTTCATCCCGTCTTTTGTCTCAATACGCTCAGAAACTATATTATTTTTTATTAAATAGGCGCGGAACGAACTTGTACCCCAATCAACAGCAATCCATTTATTCAAATTTTTACCTTATTAATATATAAAAAAATATATACACATTATAAAATCTAAACTTATTTTAATTTAACTTAATAAGATATAAAAAAAGCAGTCTTGAAGACTGCTTTTTTATATTTATTTAAATAAACTTACAAACCAGTTTGTGAAACTAATTTAGTAGTCATGTATGCGTCTAATCCCTCTGGACCACCTTCTGAACCATAACCAGAATCTTTAACACCGCCAAATGGAGTGTCAACTAAACCCAAACCATGATGATTAATAGAAACTTGACCACTTTCTATGGATTGACCTAAATCTTGGGCTGTCTTTGCTGAGTTTGTATAAGCGTAAGCAGCTAAACCATAGTTAAGTCTATTTGCTTCATCAATTACATCATCTATAGAGCTGAAAGAATTTATAGGAGCTAAAGGACCAAATGGCTCTTCATTCATAATTCTTGAATCATTACTAACATTAGTCATAACTGTAGGTTCAAAGAAATAACCATTATTACCCTTACGTTTACCTCCTGTTAATACGTTTGCACCTTTTTCAACAGCATCAGCAACAAATCCTTCAATAGCTGTTAATCGCCTATCATGAGCTAAAGGACCCATTTTAACACCTTCATCTAGACCATTTCCAACAGTTAAAGCTTCAGCTTGTTTAACAAAACCATCAACAAACTGATCATAAACAGAATCATGCACTAAAAATCTTGTTGGAGAAATACAAACCTGACCAGCATTTCTAAACTTATTAGCACTAAGAATTTTTACTGCCGCATTAACATCTGCATCTTCACAAACAATAGCTGGTGAATGACCTCCAAGCTCCATTGTAGCTCTTTTCATATGAGTTCCTGCAAGGGCAGCTAATTGCTTTCCAACAGCTGTTGATCCTGTAAAAGTAACTTTTCTAATTACTGGATGAGCTATTAAGTATGAAGATATTTCAGCGGGGATGCCATACACAAGATTAATAGACCCCTTAGGCATACCAGCCTCGTCAAATGCCTTAATCAATTCAGCAACACTTGCCGGAGTTTCTTCTGGACCTTTTACAATGGCAGTGCATCCAGCGGCAAACGCAGCTGCTACTTTTTTAACTACTTGGTTTAAAGGAAAGTTCCACGGCGTAAAAGCTGCAACAACTCCAACTGGCTCCTTAAAAACGTACTGAAAAACACCCTGTGCTCTTGCAGGTATAATTCTTCCATAAGCTCTTCTTCCTTCTTCAGCATACCAATCAATCGAGTCTGCTGCGCCTAAAGTTTCCATTTTTGCTTCTACTAGTGGCTTACCCTGTTCTAAGGTCATTAACTTAGCAATTTGATCAGCTCTGCTTCGAACAATGTCACCAGCTTTTCTCAATATCTTTGAACGCTCATATGCTGAAACATTTTTCCAATCGGTAAATGCTTTATTAGCTGCGTCCAAAGCAATATCTAAATCTTGTGTTCTTGCGTGTGAAACTTTACCAATAACTTCTTCAGTAGCTGGATTTATTATTTCAAGAGTTTCTTTTGATATAGAATCTCTCCATTCTCCATTTATAAATAGTTGGGTATTTGGATATTCTTGTGACATTGTGAGCACTCCCTAGGAATTGATATAATTATGATGTTGATTAAACTAATTTAGTTATTAGAAAATAAATAACAAGTTAATATAATAAAAATAAGGTCATTTACTTTCCGTTAAAGCTATAGGAAGAGCTTTTTCGAATAAATCTATATCTTTATCTAAACCTGCCGTAACTCTTATACATCTATTTTGAGGAAATGAATAAGGCATTCTAACAAAAACTCCCTGTTTTATAAGACTTTCTAAAACTTTTTTTGCGTAATCAGCATTTTCACAACAATCAATAGCGACAAAATTAGTAAAAGACTTAATAACTTTACAATTATTAGCTAGAGCAATCTTCGCAATTCTACTCTTTGAATTTTCAACTTTTGATATAACATCACTAATAAATTTATTATCATTAATCGACACTAATGCCCCTACTTGAGCAATTCTTGACATGCCAAAGTGATTTCTTACTTTTTCAAAATTTAAAATTAAATCTTTTGCAGCAATACCATAACCAACTCTTGCTCCTGCCATTCCATATGCCTTAGAAAAAGTTCTCATTCTAATAACATTTGATTTATTTAGAGATATCTCAGGTATTAATTCCGTTGGTACAAAATCAATATAGGCCTCATCTAAACATAATAATGTTTCTGTTGGTAAATATTCAATTAAATTATTTATATCATTAACTGAGTTTATTGTTCCCATAGGGTTATTCGGATTTGAAATATAAAGCATTTTTGCTTTAGTTTCTATTACCTTATTCAAAAGATTATCTAAATCTTCTGTATCGTCCTTAAAGGGAACTTTATGAAGTTGACCCCCAAAACCTTCTACATGATAATTAAAGGTTGGATAAGCTCCATCAGTTGTAACAACATTATCACCTTGCTCTACAAATAACCTTACTAAATAACCCAATAATCCGTCAATACCCTCTCCAACTATAATATTTTCAAATGCAACATTGTGTTTTTTAGCAAGAGCATGCTTTAAATCAAAACTTTCTGGATCTCCATATTTCCAAGCTTGACCTGTTTCATCCATCATTGCTAAAACCGCTTTTGGAGATGCTCCGAAAACACTTTCATTAGCTCCAATTCTCGCTTCAAAATTTTTTCCTAATCTTCTCTCTTGCGCTTCGGGACCAACAAAAGGAACCGAAGAAGGAAGTGTTTGGACAATTTGGGTGTATTTGATGCTCAAAAAAAACTCCATTTTTTTAAATATGTGAAATTACTAACATATTTAATATATTATTTAAATTATTGTGCTTAAAAAAGACTTTATATATTAGCGTTTTTCAATATCTGTTATTTTTATATTATATGTTTTAATTGCAGTGTCAGAAAAGAGTGATATTTGTTCATCTAAAGAAAAATTTTTTACAATGTTTTTGAAATTAGTAAATAAATCGTCGAATGTAATTTTCAATCTAGAAACTGGAAAATTACTAGCAAACATGCATCTTTGGGGACCGAACAAATCAATTAATTCATATATTATATCTGCATTCTGTTTGTAATTCCAACTTTGTTCTTTAACACCGAACTCAGATAATTTAATAAATGTATTAGGTTCAGTAGAGATGGCTTTCACTCCTTTCCTCCAAAAATCAAGACCCTCTTTACTTCTATCCCATGGAAAACCAGCATGATTAATAATTACTTTTGTATTGGGAATTAACCTTACTATTTCAGTTGCTTCTTCCAAATGCCACGCAGGAACTCTTAAATCGTAATTAAGATTATATTTTTCTAATAATTTTAATCCTTTTCTCCAGGACAAATCTTGCATAGAACCACTTTTGACATATTCTTTACTATTGGCAGAAAATCTAATAGTGGGTTTTGAACGTATACCTTTAACAATATCAAAGCTTGCTTGCTCGGCTATGATTGCTTCGGAGTTTTTTTTGTCAAACCAGGCATGACCAACTATAGCAGTCGGAAATTTGCTTGTTTTCGAAAGCTTATCTAACCATAACGTTTCACCAATTTGGTCTTCCCTGTCCCATTCAGCTTCACAATGAATTGTTCCGACAACATTATGATCTTTAGTATCTTTACCATAGTCACTTGGAAGATAGTTATGTCTGATAGACGAATAATCACCTAAAAAAAAATCATTGTCTATTTTGTTACTTAAAAATGGATAATAATTTTTATCAAGATCCCAGAAATGGTGATGCGCATCTAGTATTTTAATATCTTTATTCATATTACAAGAATTCGTTATTTAATTTAATATTATCTTCACTAAAAAAATCTATTTAACAAGCTGCTTATTTTTATTTATTAAAATAAATGAAGAAGATATAATTGATATACCTGACATAATAAATAAAGCTAAAATACATATGTAGAAATCTTCAGCTCCTCCAAATAAAATAATTAAATACCCTGCCAAGCCACCACAACCGACTTGAAATGCTCCCATTAAACCGCTTGCAGATCCTTTATTCGATTTGGATGAATTAATTGCTCCAGTCATACTATTTGCGACAGCAAAACCATTAGAACATCCAAATACAACACAAATTAAAGATAAAGTTAGAGGTCCGTTAGTATCTGTATAATGGTTTAAAAGAAATAAAAAAACAGTAAAAAAAGAACATATAGTTCCTATAGAACACATTTTTTCTAAGCCAATTATTGGGCTGAACTTTCCATTTATTATATTTCCAAAAATATAACCAACTGAGGTAAGTGAAAACCAAATACCAAATTCTGATATACTTACGCCTTTTCTTGCAAATTCATATGGCATGAAGCCATTCATAGCAAAAAACATTGAAGTTTGCATGGCAGTTGTAATAGTAAAAAGCCTAAACAAAGAAGTCTGTATTAAACTTTTATACACAAGAAACATATTAACAAAACTTACACTTTTTGATTTATTGACTAGAGTTTCTTCTAAAATTAAAAACATAAATATAAGTAAAACCATGCTAACTAAGCCAAGTGCTATCAAATTAGTTCGCCAACCTAAAAATTCAGCTAGAATTCCACCAAATATAAAACATGTAATAGGTATAATGGCCATTATAGCCGTCATTTTTGACATTTGTTTAGCAGCCTCAGCTATTTCAAAACAATCACTCAAAATCGTTCTGCCAACTGATAAACAAGCTGCTGCACCAAAACCTTGTATACATCTCAAAAATAAAAGTGTTTCAATATTTGAGGAAAACGAAGCCATAAAAGCAGCAACAGAATAAATTGACGCTCCAAGAATTAAAATTGGTTTTCTTCCATATTTATCTGAAAATGGCCCAGATATGATTTGACCAAAAGCTAAAAAAATGAAATATAATGTTAAGATTAATTGAGTATCTGAAAAAGAAATATTTAAATCATCTTTTATTAAAGTTAATGCTGGTGATATAATAGTCATTCCAATTACTGGAACTGCAACTATAATAGCCAACAAATTAATGTTAGGCTTTTTCAAATTTAACCACCAATCATGTTTAAAATTTATTATTACCAGAAATTTAGTCTATTATTTATTTGACTTCATGGACTTCTATAATGTTCCCATCTGGATCATAAAAAAATATTTGTTTCCATCCAGCAACAGCTGTTTCACCCCAATCAGAATAATTTATACCTAATTCTTCTAGATGTTTTTTGAATCCCTCCAAATCATCTGTTCGGTAGGCAATATGACCTTTTTCAAGAGGATTTATATTATGTCCCGTCTTAAAACATACATTTAAAT
>ERZ1047472.2292-NODE-2292-length-13691-cov-4.227926_pt1 | contig 13691 bp, 9 predicted proteins | sample MGYA00383095_ERZ1047472 | MGnify/ENA primary metagenome ERZ1047472 (study PRJEB29581, sample SAMEA5548365) | metagenome | biome: marine; feature: coastal; material: water | depth 1 m | study: Short-term variability in the microbial, nano- and picoplankton...
AATTTCCTTCAAGGTCTTAAAGGCACTGCCAAAATTTTCGAGGAGCCGGCCGATTATGACCGGCCCCGCAACGGGAAGTTGATTGAGGGCAATGAGTGCTTCTGTTTCAGTCATCGTTCGATTTCCATTGTGCGAGTTGTTCCGGGAATAAACAGTCGGTGCAATTGCTGAGATCCTCTAGGCAAAAATCTTGATACACTTGAAGGAGCGCTTGTTGTTGCCACGCAAATTTCAGATGTGGCTTGGCGTTTGCGAGTGACCCGAAGAGCCTTTCGCAAGAGCGCTTTACCTTTTGATTCGGAGCGCCGGCAGGTATTTTTTGGAACTCGGCCCAAGTTTCGGGGTGAAGGGGGTAAAGGGTGTTAATAAGGAACTCCTCAAGGCGTGATTTTCCAATGAGTCTGATCGGTTTTTTGGTGCGTGCCGAAAGCAGGGTATGATGGTGGTCCCAAAATGGTTCGCTTAAAGCAGAGAGGGATTTGGAAAAGTTTTCGAAAGGTGGGTTTTGGCGGGCGGACTTTGAAAGCGTTGGCCATTGTCGTGCCGAGGCGGCGAGGGCGGCAAGTCTGCGCTGGGGATGGTTGCCGGGACGGGTTGCTTGGGTCGACCAGGCGGGAGTGCGAGCTGTGGAAAATTCGTAGTTAGGACGATGCTTCCACCAACGTGTCCACAGACCCTCGAGCCATTCACGGGAGTCGTCGGGTGCGGTTTTGTGTAGATTGGGTGAGAGGAATCCGGCAGTGCCGAAGATGATCGCTTCAAGGTCTTCGGGAGTGTGCTTCAGGAGCTTTTTGATGGGAAGGCGTTGTGCGAGGAGGCGCATGGGATGTCGATTGGCGGAGAATCCAAGGGCGTCGGCAAGTGCCTCCCAGAGCGCTTGTGAAAAACCATGGAGTTTGACGGTTCCCTCAAAGCGTGTCGCCTTCAGTTGAGCTCGATACTTGGCGGACTCACGGAGAAGGGACGTGATGTCGACAACTGCCATGTGAGCAAGGGGGCGAAGACAACGACCAGGTCGCGCAAGCGCTTGGGTCAGTCGGGGGCGGCTGAGAGCGGTGCTGACTTCGGCAGGTGAAAGAATAATGCGGGGAATGTCACGATGATTTGAAGTGCGAGTAAAGAAGGTAGGGCCTGAGTCATTGATAACGATATGGAGGATGATATCGTTAAAGGTCGTTGACTTATTGTGCCCGTGTCGCTCCCAGTTTCTCGAATCGAGATCGAGTTCAATAGGCCCGTGGTGGCGTTCCCCATCGATCTCGATGGTTGCGTTTATGAAATCGGGCCCAGCGCCATGATTCCACTCACCGGGCGAAATAATAGAGATTTTTTGGCCGTGATTGGACAGATGATCTCGCGAGAAATATCCCGAAAACCAACGCGACTGGACTTCAAGTTCATCAAAGCTTGGGGTTCCTTGGTTTTCGGCGAGTATATTGGTCTCAGCCGCCGTGACTTTAAGTAGACTGGGGTAGGTCATACTTACTTTTTTGGCTTGGTGGGCGGTGGCGCAGGAGGATCCAGAATCGTTAATAATCCTTCAACGGCTTTCACCTCTGGGATGTCTTTATAAGTTGACTTGGCTTGCTTTAGGATTTCGAGGGCGGCGGGAATTTTACCACGACGACGTTCTAGCTCTACGAGATGAAGATCTTGGCGAAGTTTGTCAGCCGAGTTGGTGAAAAGTTTTTTGGCTCGCTTGAAGCCCTTTGCGGCCTCTTCATTTTGACCTCCTTCTAGCGTGTGAAATGCAACCATCTCATAGACAATACCACTTTTTGTTCTTTCGGCAGCTTTGAGTAATTCGGTGAGGCGAATTTTAGGATCAGGGAACCTAGTTTGCGCGTAGCGAATGAGTTTGTAGTCACGATCTTTTACCATGGCATTGGTGCGAACGGTGGTGGTCTTGAAGGGCCTATAGAGAGGGTCTCCAATCACGATATTTTGCCACGAGAGGACGTTGATTGACATATAGGCGGCTTCTACAAGACTGTAGTCCTTAAGAAGCCTATCATAAAAGATATCGAAACGATGAGTGAAACCAAGGTAAGGCTCCCATACATTTCCAAGGGTCGCAGCGGCTCCTCGATCAATCAGCCCGACGCTCCAGTTTTTTGCCGGATTTAAAAGCTGGGCTCCACTAAAAGAGTGAAGATGGGCAGCGATGGCACCCTTTTTAAATTTCATTTGATCGTTAAGAAAAGGGCCGTTGCGATGCTGGGTATACCATCCAAAATAGACCGCGGCATCACGCATGGGGTAGTTGGTGACGAAGGTGTTTTTCATGCGGTCAACTATGGTGGGCGTGGCTGAGTTGATCGAGGCCTTGGTGATGTTTTCGATCCAATCATCACCCAACTTATAGCTCCCTCCCCGGGTCCACAGGTCCAAATAAGTCATTCCCCAAAGACCGTCTTTTTCGATATCAAGGGCGTCTAAAATCATGCGGTTACAATGGTCATAAGTGTTGGCATCGATTCGACCCACCATGACCATGAATTGCGCCGGGTTAGTCGCCGCTGAGATTTCTTTGTTGTAACAGGGATTTGGAATTGCTCCTCCGATGGGGTGATTTACCACTCCCATAAGGCTAAGCTCGGAATCAACGGAGGCCTCATTTTGCTTCTTGAATTGACGGGTTGCTGATTCTTCGGCTTTTGGAACTGCCTCGCGGCCGATTCTAAGTGGTATTCCCTTCATTAAGGCGATACAGCGAATCGTCGTTTTGAGTGGAACGGAGGTTCCATTTTGGTCTTTTCCTAGTTCCCACCATTGATTTTGCGTGAATTTTTTCACCAAGGGTCGTCGGATTGCCATTTCGTAGGTAGAGCGGTCAATGGTGGTTTTTTGCGGAACTTCAAGTCCGATGAGATTCGACGAGGGAATGAGGCGGTTTAGTGCGTAAAATTCGGCTAGTTCTTTTGATTCGGGAAGAGTGGAATTATAAACAACAACGACTTGGTTAGGAATAAGAGGTGTTGGTTTGGAGAAGATAGGCAAGCAAACGGTGAGAACTACAAAAAAGTCAACGGCCATGATTCTAAAAGGTAATGGTCAATCCATCGTAAGCCAGAGAAACTTGTGGTGGCAAAGAGCGATTGGTTTCCTCCCAGGAAATTTCATGGGAAAGATGAGTCAGGTAGGATTGGTTAGGTGTGATCAGATCTATTGTGTTTAATGCCTCGCTGACATTCATATGAGTGTGGTGTTCTTTATGCCGGAGCGCGTCGATCACAAAATAATCAAGACCCCTCAGGAGCTCTAAGGACTGTTCCGGGATCACTTTCACATCGGGTAGGTAGGCAAGTGATCCAATCGTAGGGTGGTCGAAGCGAAACCCATGGGTGCGAACCCAGCCATGCTGCACCTCAATTGGGGTGATTTTGAGGCCATTGAAATCAAAGGCCCCCTCTATTTCACGTGGTTCGGGATGAATGTATCCAGCTTGGCGATCGGCAACCGAGAAAGCCCACGGATACATACGGGCAAGTCCGGCGAGGGTTTCAGGTGAACCATAAAGGGGGAGAGGAGAGTCGCGCTTCCAGCAGAAGGCTCGTAACTCATCAAAACCGGCGACATGGTCGAGATGTTCGTGGGTGTAAAGGACGGCATCGACCGCGGTAAGCTGTTCCCGCAAGGCTTGCTGTCGTAGATCGGGGCCACTATCAATAAGGAGACGCCCCCAAGGACCTTCAAAAAAAATTGAACTGCGGGAGCGATTGTCGTGAGGGTGATTGGAGCGGCAAACCTTGCAGGAGCAACCAATCACAGGGACTCCCACTGAAGTGGAGGTGCCAAGAAATAGGAACCGAGGTTGAGATCTGTTGCGAGTCATCGTTGCGTTGTGGGAAGAGAATTGCATAATCCCCAAGTCACCGCAAAACGAATGCTTAACCTTCTAAAGATCCGCAACTTGGCCCTAGTCGAACGTCTGGAATGGGATCTTGGTGGAGGCTTGGTAGGTGTGACGGGCGAAACCGGTGCGGGGAAATCCGTAATTGTGGGTGCTCTTAAGTTGATTTTGGGTGAGCGAGCCGACAAGGGGCTTATTCGCACCGGCGAAGACCAATGCATGGTCGAGGCAATTTTTAAGCTTCCTCAATCTTCGGTGATTGATGCAATTTTGGAAGAAGTTGGTTTAGATTGCTGTGAGGAAGATGAGTTGATTATCCGTCGTGTGATTGGAGTTTCGTCGAATAAGCAATTTGTAAATAATGGTGCGGCGACCTTAGGTGTCTTGAAAAGAATCGGGCAGCATTTGGTCGATCTTCATGGTCCTCATGATCACCAGTCCTTGCTTTCAACGGAGAGGCAGTTGGCTTTGCTGGATGCCTATGGGGCGGCCGGCGAAGAAGTGAAGACTTATCGTGAACGCTGGGCTGCTTGGCGCGAGGCAAGTGAAGAATATGAAACTGCGCGTGCTCAGCGCGAAATTAGTGATCAGGAAAAAGAGTTACTGAGGTTTCAAGTTGAGGAAATTGACTCGGCGGGAATAAAAATGGGAGAAGAGAAGGATTTGGAGGAACGTTATCGGCGGAGCAGCAATTCAAATCGTTTGGGCGAACTGGCAAGCAAGGCTGTGAATTTAATCAGTGATACGGTTGGTCCAGGGTTGGAAGATCTTCAACGTGTGACTTCTGGATTGCGCCAGATTGATCCGGCGATCGTTGATTTAGCTGAGGAGGTAGAGTGCTCGGTGGCGCAGATGCAGGAACTTGAGCGGAGCGTTGTCGATTATCTCGATGATCTTGAGATCGATCCGTCGGAAGTGCAGGAGGTTGAGGAACGCTTTAATTTGGTTGAATCTCTCAAGCGGAAATATGGTCCAACTCTGCAGGATGCATTGGATCATGCTGAGAATGCTCGACTGAAATTAGAGGGTTCTGATAACCGTGAGGAATTTCTGGCGCGATTGAAACAAGATGTTGACTTAGCTTTTAAAAAATTACGGGCAGTTGCTCGAAAAATTAGTTTAAAGCGGAAGAAGCATGCACCATCTTTAGCGGAAGAAGTGCGCGGACATTTGGTGGATTTGGGTTTCAAACAGGCGGAGTTTGAAGTGCAGTTGAACGTCCGTGAGGAACCGGGGGCCTTTGGCTTGGAAGATGTCGAATACCTCTTTGGACCTAATCCTGGCGAACCACTAAGACCGCTGCGGCAAGTCGCATCGAGTGGTGAAATTTCACGGGTCATGCTTGCTGTGAAGAACGCGCTAGCGGATCAGGATTCAACTCCGCTGATGGTTTTTGACGAAATTGATGCGAACGTGGGTGGCGAAATCGCGCGGGCCGTGGGCGAGAAGATGGCTAGTCTTGGTGAGCGTCATCAGGTTGTTGCGATCACACACTTTCCGCAGGTCGCGGCGGTAGCACATCAACATTTTCTGGTTGAGAAACGGGTGGAAGGTGGTCGATCATTTTCTTCGTTGACCGAAGTGACCGGTGAAACGCGTATCGACGAGTTAGTGCGAATGTTGGGTGGGGGAGGAATCCAGGCTCGAGAGATGGCAAAATCGCTCTTAAAGTAAAATTTTGGAGGGGAGGCAGGCGATTGAAGCCGGTCGCGAGTGCTAGATTAGGTCCTAACACTGGGGGCGTTAGTAAATCGCTGCCTTTCATGGACCCGCTTAAAGGCCGCTGACGTTTACTACTCGGATGCGGTGGTTTCGGCAAGTTCTCGCTTACTAAGATCGTCACCGGTATAGCCGTTTTCTTCGGCGTATTTTCGGACGTCAGCGGTAATTTTCATGGAGCAGAAAGTGGGGCCGCACATCGAGCAAAAGTGTGCGGTTTTGGCTCCTTCAGCCGGGAGGGTTTCATCGTGGAAGTCGATCGCACGAGCGGGATCGAGTCCGAGGGCAAATTGGTCGCGCCAACGGAATTCGAAGCGGGCTTTTGAAATCGCGTTATCACGTTCCTGAGCGGCGGGGTGTCCTTTGGCCAGATCGGCGGCGTGAGCGGCGATTTTGTAAGTGATAACACCTTCGCGGACGTCGTCACGGTTCGGGAGACCCAAATGTTCTTTTGGGGTGACATAACATAACATAGCGCAACCATACCACCCAATGTTGGCTGCTCCGATACCGGAAGTAATGTGATCATAGCCAGGGGCGATGTCGGTTGTGAGTGGTCCAAGCGTGTAGAAGGGAGCTTCGTGGCACCACTCGATTTGCTTTTGCATGTTTTCTTCGATGAGCTGCATGGGAACGTGGCCGGGTCCTTCGTTCATGACCTGACAACCTTTCTCCCAAGCGCGGGTCGTGAGTTCGCCTTGCACTTCGAGTTCTGCGAGTTGGGCATAGTCATTGGCGTCGGCGATTGAGCCGGGACGCAGTCCGTCGCCGATAGAGAATGAAACATCATAGGCTGCGCAGATGTCACAAATATCATCCCAGTGGGTGTAGAGGAAGTTCTCTGCGTTGTGAGCGAGCGCCCACTTAGCCATGATGGACCCCCCACGGCTTACGATCCCAGTCATACGGCGAGCGGTGTGAGGGACGAAGCGTTTCAAGACGGCCGCGTGAATGGTAAAGTAGTCGACCCCTTGCTCAGCTTGCTCGATGAGAGTGTCACGGAAGAGTTCCCAGGTGAGGCTTTCGATTTGGCCGTTGACCTTTTCGAGTGCTTGGTAAATGGGGACGGTTCCGATGGGAACAGGGGAGTTGCGAATAATCCACTCGCGAGTGGCGTGAATATTTTTCCCAGTAGAAAGATCCATCACGGTGTCGGCTCCCCATTTTGTGGCCCAGCGCATTTTTTCAACTTCCTCATCAATAGTGGATGCAACGGCTGAGTTTCCGATATTAGCATTGATTTTGACGAGAAAGTTCCGCCCGATAATCATGGGCTCGCTTTCTGGATGGTTGATATTGGCGGGGATGATGGCTCGACCGCGGGCGACTTCCGAGCGAACGAATTCGGCAGTTATGAGAGTCGGGATTTCAGCTCCATAGGTTTGGCCAGGGTGCTGGTGATTCATGACGTTTCGTGAGACTTGCTCCATGGGGTTAATCTCGCTAGGGCGGGGCATTTCATACCCTTCCGGAGTAGAGTTTTTCTGTCGGATAAACTCCTTAATTTGATCGGATGCGTCATCGGGGATTTCCTCGATGGAGGGATAGCGGTCGTGGATCGTTTTAAACTGCTCAAGGCGGCCCATGTTTTCGCGGATCGCGATGTATTCCATTTCAGGGGTGATAGTGCCCTGATCTGCATACCACTTTTGGGTGACTGGCTTCCCAGTAGAGCGAAGCGGCTTACGCTTCAAGCCGGGATATTCTTTGAGTTTGTTTTTAGCGGCCTTGTTTTCGTTATACTTTTCGGCGTGGGCTTCAGATAGGTAACCGTTGTCGATAGCTCTGATTTCACGACCATCGTATTCTTCAACGTCCTTGCGTTTTAGGATCCAGTTGCGGCGTAGGGAAGGAAGGCCTTCACGGACGTTTCCTTTAAAATCTGGGTCGCCCCAAGGTCCAGAGCAATCGTAGACCCGGATAGATGGGTTTTTTTCAGTCACCCCATTGGCATGCTCGGTGTCGGAAAGGCGGATTTCACGCATAGGAACCTTAAGATCTTTGTGAATTTGACCCTCAACGTAAATCCGAGTGGAGTTGGGGAAGATGGTCGGGTCTTCAGCAATGGCTTGGAGTTCGGCGGAGTTGTCAATATCCTCAACAAAGTTTCCAGTGTAGTCTGAGCGTTGCTTTGAGTTTTCGGGTGTGAGTTCGTTTTCGTCAGGAGAAATCATAGTCGTGAAGTTTTTGAGTTGTAGCGAAAGAAAAAGCCTGTCGGCTCTGGATTGGAGGCGCGACAGGCGTGAGAAAGATTTTGGTCTGACTCCCGATGGTTAATCCGGTAGTGAGGGTATAATCTCAGAATCTCCGAATTGACGAAGAAACACCCCTGTCTTGTTGCTCGAAATATTGGAGGCGAGTAGCCAACTTGTCAAGAAGACGGGGTTTTGAAGATTGCGGGGTGGCTGAGTCTGAGTTAGTTCCTGTCCCGTGACGGAGGAACACCAGATCAAACTCGAATATGAAAGTGCGCATTTTTTGCAGTCTCTTTTTGGACACGCGGAAAAAGAGCTTAGGTATCTTGAAGGAAAGGCAAAAGTCCGTTTGGTGACCCGGGATGGATGGCTGGAAGTTCGAGGGTCGAAAGAAGGGTGTGATTTAGTAGAAGAGATTTTCGCTGACTTGGAGGAAGCGAGGAGAAATGGTGGGGAGGTAACGTCGAGGGATTTTCGAACGGCGGTCGATTTAGTAAGGCAAGGTGGTGAAGGGATTTCGGCCTTGGGAAGGTTGCAGCTTGTAGGCGCCCGCGGGTGCAAGCCGGTAGTAGCTCGCAGTCCGAATCAGTTGGCATATTTAAATGCGATGGTGGCCAATGAGGTCGTTTTTGGACTTGGGCCTGCTGGTACGGGAAAGACGTATTTGGCGGTGGCAATGGCGCTTGATCTTCTTCGGAAAAAGGAAATCAGTCGTTTAATTTTAACTCGCCCAGCAGTGGAGGCAGGAGAAGCGCTTGGGTTTTTGCCGGGGGATATGCGGGATAAGGTCGCGCCTTATTTGCGGCCACTTTACGATGCGATTGATGACATGCTGGGTTTTGAGGAAGGTGCAAAGCGTTTGGAGGATGGTAGTATCGAGATCGCCCCGCTGGCTTATATGCGTGGACGGACCTTGTCGCGGTCTTTTGTTATTCTTGATGAGGCACAGAATACAACGCGGGAGCAAATGTTTATGGCGCTTACTCGCTTGGGGGAAGGTTCCCGATGTATTATTACTGGTGATTCTTCTCAGATTGATTTGAAGGATCATGGGATTTCGGGCTTACTGGAAGCGGAAAAGGCGCTTAAGAATGTAGATGGCGTAGCCTTTAATCACTTCGACACGAGCGATGTTGTCCGTCATCCTGTGGTTGGGAGGATTATTTCAGCATACAAAGACTTACGTTCATAATTCCTGATCCATGAATATTATTATCGTTGGAGCTGGGGAAATTGGCCGCCACCTTGCCATAGAATTGTCGCGCCAAGAGCATACTGTTTCGGTAATCGAGAGTGATGCAGTTCAGGCTTCCGAGCTTCAGGGCGAAATCGAAGGGAAGGTAGTCATTGGAGATGGTTCTAGTGTGAATACACTTGCCGAAGCTAATATTGGTGACTGCGAATTATTTCTTGCGCTTACAAGTGAGAACTCGGTGAATTTAATGTGCGCTTCGATGGTGAAGTCAATGGGGGTAGAGCGGGTGATCAGCCGGGTGCATCCGGGCTTGCAGCGCGAGGAGTGGCTGTTTGATTTTCGGGGCCACTTTGGAATTGATCACATTTTCAGTTCCGAGAGGTTGGCTGCAATCGAGTTAGCGAAGTTTATTCGAAACCCTGATTCATTAGTGGTCGAAGAGATTGCGCGCGGACGAATTGAGTTACAGCAAGTTCGAGTCAGCTCCAAGAGTGAGGTCGTCGGTGAGCCATTGAAGTCGCTCAAGTTCCCGGCAAATACGAGAGTCGCATTGGTCAGTCGGGACAATTCCCATGAAGTTGCCAATGCCGACACTGTTTTGGAAGGAGGTGATATTGTGACGGTGTTCGGAGCACCTCACAAGTTACGCCAGCTTGTTGGGCTATTACAGAAAGAGATTCACCTGAAGGATGGACCTCGGGTCGTCATTTTTGGAGGCGGGGAATATGGATTTTCACTTGCTCAAATGTTGGAGAGTTGGAATTGCGGGGTCCGTATTTTTGAGCGTGATCCTGAGCTTGCTCAGGAACTTACCGACCGTCTCTCAAGCACGACCGTGATAAATGCAGATGCGACATCGGTCGCAGAGTTAGAGGAAGAACAGGTTGGGGAAGCTGATTTTTTCGTAGCGACCAGCAGCAGCGATGAGGATAATGTGATGACTTGTTTGCAGGCTCATAATCTTGGCGCTAAGAACTGTTTAACTTTGATCCACCGGGCTGATTACGCGAAAGCCATTAGTTTTTCTGGACGACACTTTGGGGTCGTCGCAGCGGTGAGTCCGCGAGAAGCTTCGCGGAAAGAGATTTCGCGTTACGTCACGACCGAAAAATTTCATGTCGTTCGTAAACTTGGGAAGGGCGTCGTTCTCCAAACCCATGTTGCAAAAGGGTCAAAGGCAGATGGCAAAACAGTGGCGGAACTTAAGTGGCCCGATGGTTGCGTCTTGGTTGGGTTACTCAAGGGTTTACAGGCTATTGTTCCTGGGGCCGATGACACACTTGAGGCTGGTGACCAAATCTTTGCGATGGTTGCAAATAAGGCGGAACGAAAATTTCTTAGGCTGGTTCATTAAAGCCCAAGGCAATTGGGACTCGAGGATGAATTCAGTCAGCTATCGGATCTTATGTTTTTTATAGAGAAATCTTAAATGGTGCCTGATCGGGCTGGGGCATCGATTTAAAAAGGAACGGGTGAAGTGAAGGTGAGTCGCTCACTTGTGCCGGGGTGGTCGAAGGAGAGTTTACTAGCGTGGAGCTTCATTTTACCGGGATCTGCACCGTTGCCATAAAGCGGGTCGTCAAGGATTGGAAGTCCGAGCCCTTTCGGATGGGCTGAGTGTATTCGAAGCTGGTGTGTTCTGCCCGTGATCGGCTGAAAATGTATTCGCGTTATTCCATTTTCAACCGAGATACGGCGCCAGTGAGATATCCCCATTTTCCCGTGAATTTCATCGTAGATTTGATAGGGGCGATTCTCAACATCAAGTCGGAATGGGAGCGTGATCGTGCCGCTGTTCCCGTGTTCTTTAGGGAGTGCTCCATCTAGGAGGGCAATGTATTCTTTCTCGGTGAGTCTATCTTGAAATTGTTTCGAGAGGTTTCGATGAGCGTCTTTAGTAAGAGCCAGAACAAGTAAGCCCGAGGTGTCCATGTCAAGACGGTGGACCGCGGGTTGATCAATACATCCGGGAATAATTGTGCTAATTCGGTGCGCAACGGAATCTATTTTCTCAACCCCTCGTCCAGGAACTGAGAGAAATCCGCTGGGCTTATCAACCACCACGATGTGCTGGTCCTGGTAAATAATGATCATTTTTTCCGGACTTTAAGAATGGCTTCAACCATTTGCCGGGTCTCTTCAATATTGTGTTGGGGATGGGGAGGCATGGGTTGCTCGCCCCAAACACCAACTCCTCCTTTAATCACCTTGTTGGCTAACATCTCGATAGAATTCGGATCTTTTGCATATTTTCCTGCGACGTCGCGGTAGGTAGGTCCGATCGATTTTTGAGTGGTGTTATGGCAGGCAAGACAGGTGGTCTCGGCAATGAGCTTGGTGCCAGGGTGATCCTTTGGAAGGCCCTTCATTCGGGGGTCGGATGGTGAAACTGCGATGGCTTGCGGTGTTTTGGAATATGTCACTCGTTTGAGTTTACCGTCCTTGCCGTCATACCAAGCTGATCCGTATTCAAGAATGAAGAGCTCACCTTTGGGGCCCAAGGCCATGTCGCCGGGGTGAACAAATCGATATTTTCCGAGCCATGGTTCGTTCCACTCAATATTTCCTTTGTCATCAAGCTTGATTAAACGAATCCGAGTTGTGGTCCAGTCGTAGGCAATCAGGCAGCCGTCTAGTTGTGCCGGGAGCCCTCCCTGATCCTTAGGGAAGAGATCGGAGTGAAATACTGGTCCAGCACAAGCAGATGCTCTGGGGTAGTGCCAAAAGGCCGGTTGGGCTGGAGGGAGTTCGGTTAGTCCAGTGTTGTTGACTGAGGTGTTGATTGGTTTTTTAAAATTAAATTTTTCCCCTGTCTTTTTTTCTGCGAAGTCATAGTCAGTGTAGGGTTTGTTGTTGGCGCTGAAATAGGGCCAACCAAAATTTCCGGCTTTACGGGCTTGATTGATTTCATCATAGCCGCGCGGTCCTCGGCTTGAATCGCTACCGGCGTCAGGTCCCACCTTTCCCCAGTAAAGATAGTTGGTTTTTTGGTCGATTGAAATTCGATAGGGGTTACGACATCCCATAACATAGATCTCTGGACGAGTCTTAGCAGTACCTTTTGGAAAAAGGTTGCCTTTTGGAATGGTGTAGTCGCCATTTTTGGTGGGTCGAATACGAAGGATTTTCCCGCGAAGGTCATTGGTGTTGGCGGAAGTGCGTTGGGCATCATACCACTTGCGGTTTTCACCCTCGTCGATGGGAGCGGAGCCATTTGATTGAAATGGGCAGGTGTTGTCTCCAGTGGAAAGATATAGGCAGCCGTCGGGTCCAAACGCTAGAGATCCCCCTTCGTGGCATGTTGAATTTTCACGATCGTGTGGAACTTCTAGTAGGGTCTTTTCGCTGCCAAGTTGGTCCCCTTCAAGGGTGAATCTAGCAAGATGATGGACGGGTTTCCCTTGGACTGAGTAGTAGAGATAAACCCACTTATTCTTCTCGTAATTCGGATCAAGGGCGATCCCTAGGAGTCCGCACTCTCTCGCGAATTCCTTTTTTCTTACCTCGACTGGAATGGTTGCAATCACCTTAACTTTGCCATTCTCTGGATCAACCAGTTTCACCGCCCCAGTGCGCTCAGTGACGAATACCTGGCCTTCCGGAGTGACTGCCATTTCCATGGCGTCAATAAAACTTCCAGCGACGGTTTCGACCTTAAAGTATTCATCTGCGGGAGCTTTTGCGGAGGCAAAGGGAGAATTTAAAAGAAAGAAAAGGGAAACTAGTTTTCTCATGGCGGTAGAGTAACGGAATTTAGCTCAAGAGCAAGTTTGGCAGGGAGGTCAAATTGGCAATCAGTGCTGGTCCAAATGAGTTTTTCAAGATATCTCGACCATGTGAGATTATTTGTCTGTCTTTGCATTTCGGTCCTTAATTGGTCTTGGCTAGATGCGGTCATTTTGAAAGAGCTAGAGACATCCGGAGTTGCTTCGTTCCAGCATGCCGGTTCGGTTTCAGAAGTTGTTTGTCATCCCAATGGGATCCACGTTTTGAGCTCTTCCCGTGATCAATGCGTACGTCTCTGGGAGATTAAATCGGGTAAGTTGCTACGTCGATATACGGTTCCGGGCTGCAGCGACATGTGGGGAATTCGATTCCTGGAAAAGGGTAAGGAGTTTTTAGCGGCTAGCAGCTCAAATGATGTTTTTCGTTTTGAAGTAGCAACGGGAAAGGTCTTGCAGAAGTATGTTCATTCTGGGACGGCCTTCCGCTTGGCCCTTCTTCCTGATGGAAAGAGCTTCATTGGAACGGATGGCAAGAACACGGCAGTGTTGTGGGAAACCGCTACGGGAAAGAAACTAAGAACGTTCTCTGGTCACACTAAGGACGTCTACACTGCGATTGTAGTGAATGGTGGTAAAACACTCATTACAGGATCGGAAGATAAGAGTATCAAACAATGGAATATCGCGACAGGTGAGTGTCTCAAGACCATCACTGATAAACCAGCCTATGGGGACGTGTTCACTTTGGCTGCTGCTCCTGATGAAAAGCGTTTCGGAATGGTATGTGATGGTGGTTATGTGCGGGTCTTCGATTCAGCCACTCTTAAGGAGATTTGGAAGACGAAGCTGGGTAAGGAAGGTGAAGTTGTAGCTTGGGCTCCAGATGGTTCTCTCATTGCTTCGACTTCGCGTGATGGCAACCTCTACCTTCTTAATCCTAAAACGGGGAAGGTAGTTAAAAAGATTAAAACCGTTCAAAAATCTCACACCCCGATAACCTTCTC